>Ga0098061_1000227_pt1 | contig 25813 bp, 32 predicted proteins | sample 22_taG_FD_92579 | JGI IMG/M metagenome (GOLD analysis project Ga0098061, IMG submission 92579) | Marine viral communities from the Subarctic Pacific Ocean - 22_ETSP_OMZ_AT15343 metaG | ecosystem: Environmental > Aquatic > Marine > Oceanic | place: Subarctic Pacific Ocean | collected 2015-01-20
CTTGCCACCTCCAGCCGCTTGGAATGTTGGAGCCGCACCAGCACCATTGGATGTCAGCACATGTGTCGCCGTGCCAACAGCCACCGCCGCCGGATCACCAGAGGCATCCCACGAAATTAGTTCGCCATCGGTCCCGGCTGCGAGTTTTCCTAACGACACAGCATCATCTGCAATGTCGGATGTCTGCACCGTGGTCAGCGAGGTGCGGCCTGAGAGGTAATTACTCATTATGTCTGCACCAAGTAACTGAGTGATGCCTCCAGACTTGAAGCGTTTTCAGCGTCGAGCCACAACGCATCGCTGGAGTTCAAGATTAGCTTACCGCCGTTCAATAACTGCAAAGAGTCATTGATTGGAATATTCACCTGGTGCGCGATTTCACTGTCTACACCACTAGACCTGACGATATTAGCTGTCACCCACGAGGCTGTTGTTGCGTGGATATTGGTGATCTGCAATCCAACGAGAGTGATCGTTTCAGATCCACCGGCTGTAAGCGCAGCGGCGTCTGTCGTTGTGATGAGATAGCCCTTGCCTGTTAATGTGTCTGCCATAGTCTTTATCCTAGTCCTAGTATCATGCCGATGCCGAATGTTCCGCCAGCGGAACCAGTTGATCCGGTGGCTCCTGTGTCGCCTTTTAGACCCGTCCGAGAGAAGTGGACCGCGATATCGTCAGTGTCGTCAAAACCAGTGCTGCTATCCACATGAGCCACGGTGAGTTGAAGCCAGCCGGTGTTATCTGCCACAGCGCTGAGAGTAAAAATTGCGAAGTTCTGGTTGGCCCCTTCTTCGACAATCTGCACATAGCCTTTGACCGTTGAAGTGCTATCGTCCCAGGTTGTGATGAAGTCAGATACGTCTGGATTACCTGACGCTGCACTGGTCGCATCGACGGCTATGGCTGTGACACTAGCGAGCGACGAGTTGTTGAAACGTAGTACACCCGCCCCAGGGTCGGCCATTGCTGTCGTTGTCGAAAACGTGTACGGCACTGCGACGGCCGAAGCGGCAGCGGTTGCAGTGGCGGCAGATGCGGCGGCGGCGTTCTGGCTAACCAATGCCGCCGCTGCCGATGTCGCTGCATTTGTCGCTTCAGTTGCCGCGCCACTGATAGCTGTCGTTGTTGGCCCAAGCTCCAGGGCCGTGCCGGCGGAATCGTAGGCCACCACCTTGCTGGCATTGTTGCTGGCCGTGTCTTCATAGGGCCAGATTAATGGACCGCTTGTGCCGGTGCCTGATGTGGTACGCTTGGTGGTCGAGGTCAGTTGGATCTGACGGCTTAGTTCTGTCTCTATTTGCTGGTCATTAATCGTCAGCCGGTCGAGAGCGTCATTAATCGACGCCGCCGTAAAATCGCCGCCCGTGCTATAGTCAGTGGTCCTGGCGATGGCCTGATCCGACTCGATTGTAACCAGAGCATCGGCCGCTGGAGCGTTGCCGCTGGTGAAAGTAACCGATCCGGTGCCGTCACTGTTATATGTGGTGGTGTAATGCGTGGTAACCGTTTTTTCCGTGGCTCCGACACTGACTTTTATATCGGTAGCCGCCAGCACCTTGAACGCGAAAGCATACGGCCCCAACGATCCTGTCGAGGTGTATTGCACTTTGCGATGGACTGCTTCAACTGTAATTGCCATATGTCATGCCTCTAAACGAGTTATATACCCTTGTGATACAAAAGTGAAAAAATTATTGCTTCATTCTCTTGCCGGTATCTATCTGAAATTCTTCCAGTTCTATTTCTTTTTCCCCCAGGCCCAGTTCCGGATCATCAAACATTTCTGTTAATACAGCTTTTTTGCGGCGAGTTAGTATAGACTTCAACTGTTCCAGCTTGCCGTCATTCCCGCCAATCGGTGCATTCTGATATATGCTTAGTTCGATCAGACCTTCCATCTCTTCCATCATGGTTTCCCGACCGTGTTCATTTATTCGGATCATCATCTCATTGTATTGGTCGGATGTTAGCTTGACCCCCTTTTGAGTTCTTGACGGCATCCGAAGGCCCAGCCCAAGCTCGACCATTTCTTGATCAACAACACTGCCCTTGGTGGACTGCACCCGAATAGGTGAAATGAAACACCAGGCGCCATTATGGCATTGGTGCATGGCCTCACCCCAGAGGTTCAGCTTTGGCGGAACGGAATCGGAGAAAAACGGGTTGCGTGACTTGGCACGGTTCACCGCCTCATAAAAACCTTTCATCGTATTGCTGGTCTGCAAAGCATTTTCAGTATCCGCCTCTGACGGCTTCACATCGCTGGCAAGCGGGTTCATTGTTCGTTCAACGGTTGCCGTCAGAGATCCGGTCGGCGCCAGGGGAATAGACGTAATCACCGCACCGGTAAACTGTTTAACCAACAGTTGCCAAGTCCGGTCCCACTTTTTATGAAAACCTTCGTATTCTGAACCGCTCAATTCCGTGAGACTGAACAGCCCCTGGAGCATGGGCAATTCCTTTATTACGTTATACATACCGGCACCAGCGTGGAGAAACAATTCTTCCAGTTCGCTTTCGGATTCCGCATATTGCGAATAATGGGCATAGTCAGCCGCCGATGCAAAAACACCGGCCACCGGAGCCAGCCGGCCGTAGTTATAATTTTTCCAAGTGCCGTCTTCCTGACGCACCGAAAATGAATAAGGCTCCCAACCGTTGCGTTCCCAGGCTTCTCTAGCCAGATCATTCTCTGGCCCCTGGCCGGTTATCATAAACCCGTCGATCATCTGACCAGTAGCCATCGACGCAACCGTGGCAAAGATCCCGGAGCCAACCATCATGCGGCCGATAGCGGCATCAGCTTTGGCGCCGCCCTCTGCAACCTCCGACCAGAAACCGGAAGGCGAAACCATTCCCAGCGGTGTCCGTTGCAAAGTCTCCTTGATAATGTTTGTCGGCGTTTTGAAAAACGGGAGCCATATTTTCATAAGCGGATGCGACATTCCTTTGTTGGCCCACGATGCAATCGGACCCAGGTCACCCTGGAATGTAGTACGAACGGCAAAGTCTTCCGCATTCTTTACAATCTGTGCATCCTGGCCGGAAAGAATCCTGGCGCCGTTCTTGACCACTTCGGCTTCATCCATGCCTTCTTCAAGCTGACGCATCATCGTGCGTCTGGCCTGTGACCTAAGTTCCATATGGAATGTAATGCCCTTGGCGAACTCATCCTCTGCCAGCAACATACGCGAACCCATGAAACGGGTAATAATGCCCAGACCGTCTAAAAATCTACCCAATCCGGATTCCGGTTTGACATCCCAGTAATTAGCACTGATTGCACGGTCCACCCGTGTATCAACCTTGGTGGCTGTAGGACCGCCGAATGTGCCCTCTTCATGCCGCAAAGCCTTCCAGGCGGCGCGGAGGCCGGTCGGCACTCCATCGGCAAGGCTGACGATCATCTCCCAGGCTTCACCCATGTAAACACGGTCTTTGCCACCAAGACTTTTGAAGATGTTTGTGCGAACCGCACCCACAGCACCAGCCGCCAAGCGTTCCGGAATCTGTATAGCGCCGAATATAGCATTGCCCACAATGTTAACGGCATGTGTCACAGGTGAACCCAATAACGAACTTAGGAACGCCTCAACCCATGCATTGGCGCCTTTGGTTGCAAGCACCCGAAGGAACTGCATCTTTTGCGCCGGCTCCGGAACGGCTGCATAGGCCGCACGAATATTACCCACTGTATCAGGCGTGATGCCATATGCCTGGATTAGCTCTGGCAGCTTCTTCATCGATGCATCAGTGATGTGTAACTTGCCGGCATGAGACAGGACCGCACCGGTACGGCCAAACTCCGCAACCGCGCCGGCCGTTTGTATCTCAACGCTGGCGGCTAATGGCAGCATCCGGAGCAACTCTTCATCGGTGCCTTCTCTGACAACCCGATCCATTTCCGTTGCCATAGCGCCACGAATCCAAAATGCACGATACATCTGTTCCGCATTAAACGCTTCGCCAACCTTACGGCCCAACAACTCCAGCATCGCCTCATTCATACCCATTGCCTTGGCAGAACGGGCAATCTGATCCAGGGTGCGTTCCCCACGGGTTGCCGCCTTGATTTGTTCATCGAAGATGCGGTGCAGACTATTGATCCAATCCACCGCACCGTCTTCGATGTTCATCACGTTGACCATGCCGGTAGGATCGCCCCTGGTTAAGTTGGGCAATTTGACTTCAAAGTCACCCGGCAGATTCAGATGATCACGAAATTCTTGTTGGGTTTGTTCCGGTATACGCTGGAGTACAAGTTCGCCTTCAACCACTTGGCTCATAGGCGCCGGCTTGGGCACAACCGGATCGCCGCTAAAATCGTCAGCTAGTTTCCTGGCGGCTTTGACCATGTTCCCTAATCCAGCCACCTGGACTTCTTCGGGTTCCGGTGGAGGCGGTTCTACCGGCAAGACATCAGCATCAACCACCGGTTCCAGACCTAGTTCCGGTTGTGATTCTTCTACAAGTAAAGCGGGATCAGTAGACATCACTCGCCCCCTTCAGCGGAGTTCGTTTGCGAGTAAACAGTCCCAGCCGCCGCTGCCGCCGCTGCAAGCGTGGCTAGTTCTCCTGGCGTTGCTGTAGAGGGATTGCCGGGAGCGGCTACCGGCGGCGTTACTTCGGAACCGCTTCTGTATCGATTGTTGAGTTCGTCGTTTCTTGTCCAGCCGTATCGTTCTGAGAAGTCGATGTCGATGTCATCGATTCTTTCCTGGATTTCGGAGACGATACTACGAACCTTCCGTTGAATATCGGATCGTCCTTTGAGGCTTGACTCCAAGTACCCTTCGCCATGCTTTGTTGCTCCCCAATCATTCCGCAAGTAGCCATTCTGTGAGGCAAATCGCTTCGCTTGATAGGTGATATCACCATCAAACTTCATCCGATCAAGCGCACGTTTCAAAATAGCATGGAACTCCTTGTTTGTAACTAAATGATTTTCATCAACCCAGCCGCCATTCTTTTTTAATGCTTCCGGAACTAATGGCTTAAATCCACCCTTGCCATCCGGAACTTTTTGCAAATGGTCAAAATTAATTATTCTTGCACCCTGCCTGGAACTAATCGGGTTATACCCCCCGTGCCCTGCTTCCTTCTTAATCAGCGCCCACAATCTTGTCGTTTCATCTTCGCTGAGATTACGGCCAATCCTAATGTCAATACCATTACTGTCAGCAGCCTTTGCATTATAAAAAGGCCGGTGCCAGCCGACGCCATCTTGTTTCATTAAAATGCCACGGGCGGCGGAATATGCATTAATCAGATCAGTTGCAGCGGGTTCCAGTTTTTTTGTAGGTGGCCCCTTGTACATCTGGGGCATAACCATTTCTGTTTGGGTGCCCGGACTTACCTTTCCTTCAAAAAAGCCTGGAGCCTCAAAATCTCCTGGCGATAAAATCCCCAGTTCTTTGGCAATAATATCGTTGCCATCGTCATCCAAAAACGCCTTGGAAATAGCAACATGATATTCCGCTTGCTGTTCATACGGAGCGTTAAACATCTCTGGCATGTGATTGCCGGTACGGCCTGGGATACTCTCCCATGATACCTGGGCTAAATTTTCACCAATGGCGTCCGCATAATCAAATTTGGCTTTTTCAATATCTTCCGCCGTTGGTGTATGCCTCATGGCGTGTTTAAACCAATTAGCCAGATGTTTTTCTTTATCTAGAACTACCCGTTCTTTTTTGCCCTTCTTGTTTGTCTTGTAAGTAATCCAGCCTTTGGCCTCTGATGTCTTTTCCGTAAGCGCCTTAACGCCAACATTTTCTGACCGCGCTTTCATATTGACCCATATCGCTGCCTGGACCTGGTGCGGTTCCCAGCCAAGCTCATTGGCTATCTTCTGGGTTTCCTTCGTCATAAATGCATACTGTTGAGGCGAAGGCATTTCGTTGGCCTTGGTGAAACCAAATGCCCGTAGCATCCAGATATCTCCGGTCACAGGTCCAGCCCTTTCCGGATCGATATGGATCATTAGATTGTTATAAAAATCATCCGTTTTCCTGCCGGCCCAATCTTTACCGGAAAATATCTCTTCCAGTTTTTTACTCATTGACGTTGGGAATCGGCCTGTTTTAATCGGCTTACCAGCTTTCCATTGCGAATAGGCTTGAAGCGCAAAATCAAAATTTAATTTTACTCTTGTCCCTGGTGACGTTACGGCAATTGCCTGGATTACTTTATCCGCCTCATCGATGTCACCGCCAACCGCTTCCAATATTTGCTGGCCGCTGCGCTCATACCAGAACCGTCCTGGTTCACCTTCCTTAACAAGAGCCTTAATCTTGCGGCGCAATCCGGATAGCTTTTGAGGTGAATTGATCCCCCTTGGTGCCCCGACATATTGGCCGGTGGTTCCAACTCTTCGCGTTGCAACATCGGCCGCATCTGCTATCTCCGCTTGGGCTTTATCCAATGCGGCAATATTTTCTTCCGGGGTCAACTGACTCCACCTAGACCCATATCCGAAGCCCGACATCATACTGTCGAGTCGTGCTTGGGCCGCTTGACCAGCTTCGATCAATGCATCCTGTGTAAGTTCACCGGTTCTGTTAAAGGCATCGCCAGCCACAGTTATAAACTCTTTTACAACTTCAGACTGAGCCGCCTTGTTGAGCATTTTAAAACCAACGCCGAAAACAGGGATGCTCTCCAATGCCCCAGCCGCTGTTAAGAGCCCGCCAATTGCCATATCCGTTCCGCTGCCGGTTTCCATGCCTTGGCTAAATTGCTGAGCCCCCTCTTGCATGGTCAACGGTGCGGCAGTGATTGGAAGCAGATCAGCCAGACCGATACCGAATGCAGTTGATGACAACTCGCCGGTCGATCCCCATAATATTTCCGAAAAATCTCTGGCGGTCTGTGTGTCCCATCCGAATCTCTCTTGTAGAAATTCCAGCGTGTCATATCTTACCGACTCTCTCCATGTCGGTTCTGGTCCCGCCGCAAGAGTATCCCTGGTGTCCATTGGCTCATCCAGACCACCGCCGGCCGTAATCATTTCCGGCAGACCATATTCATCGCGCTGGTCTTCATTCAACTGAAATGGCTGGTTCCGACGATCCGCATAAACGTATCCGCTCTCGCCAATCCGAATATTTTCGGTTGCACCCAAGTCGCGGTTTTCATGCCGCTCTTCCATGAAGTTTTGAACGGCTTCCCAAGTTGACATCAGTCAGCCCCCAATTCTTCCAAGGACTCTTCCAGTGCAAAAATCGCTTGCAAGGCTTTCAATGCCCGACTCAAGGCTTTTGCGTCACGGCCAATATATTTGCCTTTTGGGTTTTTCTTATATCTGGGTTTTGTTCCAAATAAAGTGGTTACCGTACTGTCAAGGGCTTGCCTAAGACCAGACTGCGTCTCATCAAAGGGTATAAAGCCTTTGACACCTTTGCCGATGTTTCTGAGAACACCGAATCCCTTATCAACCTGTTTTCGATAGTTGCTTATGTCTACATTAATCATCCGGGTGTGAACTGTCTTGACGGCATCAACCGCAACTTCACTGGCATTGAAATAATCGGTGGACTTTATTTCCTGGCCCAATCGCATTTTTTCTTTCAAAGCGTTTTCAAATGTTGTTCTTGCTTTGTAAACAATATCCTGGGCCTGGAGATACCTCTGGCGAATCAAGGATTGTTTGGGCATATCCGTATCCGCATTAGTATTTAAGTCCGGAAGATTCTTGAACAAAGGATCGCTCTTAATATCCTGTAAAGCCTTCCTGACGTTCTTGTCGCGTTGCGATGACAGATCGTTCATAAAGGCGTCGGCATCATCTCCATTGAGATGCGAATCCATAATCATACGCAAAGTCAAAGCGCCCATCGACTTGGCTTTCATTAATTTCGATTTATCCGCTACATTGCTTACCAGGCGTGTAATCGGTCCACGGTCCACAATCTCTTGCATATCGGTCGTATCGTGACCAATGCTGTTCAGCTTGAGAATCGCGGCGTTCATACTTCTGGCTCTCTCTTTCCATGATTTATTAGGGTCCGTATATGCCTTGTTGAAATTGTCCGTGTAAGTCTGAATAAATGTGTCTTTGTTCTGCTTGGTACGGGCATTTTCCATATCGTCCAGTTTGTTTAACTCACCGGCCAGCGAAGTCAGACTACTGAATACCTTGTTTCGGGTTTCGACATCGGTGATTTTCCAAACGTCCTTGATGTGATCCGGAACCATTGACGATTTGTTAAGGTCGAATTTTTGTAATTCCCTGACGGCACCGGTTGGGTTTTCAAAAAAACTTTCGGTTGTCCGTGCCCAGTTTAAAACAACAGATTCCTGTGCTTTTCTGATCTTGGTATCGAATCTCTTTTCCTGCCGAAGAATATAGTCTTCGCCAATGCTTGGGCTTTTCTCCAATATCGACCGCACCCGTGACCTGTCTTTTGTCAACGTTTCTAATAGCGTCAAATTGCCATTGGCCTGATGGCCCGTAATAACTTGATGGGCGTTGTTTATGATCGTGTTAGCATTTTCCTTTGATATGTTAACTTGCTGTTTGATAGCCTTCGCCATGAACTCACGGCTGAACGAGACCACTTGCGAATTGGCTACCATCGACAAACTTGCATTCACCTTTCCGGCCGATGACGGGCTTATGGCGCCAAGCACATTACTGTATTCCGTGATGATCGTATCAAGGTTTGCCGTGAAGGTTTTGGGGTCCATGCTTGGGTCAGCCGCCGCCTCTGCCATTGCATCTGTCATGGCTCTTCGACCAGCAATTTCAGTGGTGTCTTCTAGCCGTGATAACCCGGCTGCATAGGCCGCTTGGTCGGCAATCTTCAAGCTGGTCGGATCACCCGGCAGTTCGATAACCGCGCCGGTTTCTTGTGCCTTTATTAACTGATCATAGGTTGGTGCGTGTTTCGCACCATATAGCGTCCCTAAAGCCTTGGCTTGCTTGCCGGCAATGGAAAACGCCGTGGAAGAAAAAGCGTCCAGCCGTTTTGACAACGTGCCGAAGCCAGATACGCTTTCAGCCAAACCAGGGTCTTTCAGCGCAACCTTAACACCGCCACCACTCGCTGGAGCCACGGCGCTTTGCAACAAACTGGCACGGTTAAATTTCTCGGCCACTTATAAATATCCAGTTGGTTGTAAGAATTTTGAGCCTTGCGAACCTGACCAAATCATGGAAGATCCTGATGATGGAAATTGATAAAGTGAGTATGGATTAGTTAGATATCCTGCCCCTGTGCCAGATGGGAAACCTGGGTTTGGTTGTATCGAAGTTGATGTCATCCCAGGTGACGTTTGGAAATAATTAAAGGCACCACCGGCCAGCGTCAGCATTGCGCCCATCATGCCGAATTGCTTGGCTGTCTTGCCGGCAGCACGGGCACGGGCCGCTTGATATTCTTGCATCTGCGCTTGACCCTCACCGGTCAAAATGGTGATGGTTTCGTTCAGCCTAGCCATTGCATAGTTGGTGCCGCCGACATCCAGGGCCTGGACGCGAAGACCATATGGATTGCCCGAAAACGGGTCCATATAACCGGCACCAGCCGCCGCATTGATCTGTGCCAGACGCATCAAAGTTGCATCCAGACTATCGGCCGCATTCTTACGATGTTTCAAGCTTTCCTGTTTGGCGCTGAAACGGGTGAACTGGGCCTGGACTTCCAAACCACCGGCCATGCCTTTGTACATCGCCGCCTGGGCCTGACCCTGGCGAAACTGCATGAAGGCAGAGGCGGCGGAGAGTGCTAAACCTATACCGGACATCAGTCCACCGCCACGCTAACGCGATAGTCGAGATTCAAAAGTGTCATATACATCGGCTGGCTCTGTGTGATTTCAATTTGGCCCTTGTAGTCATACCCAAGGAACGGACCCATCACCTTGGTGCCGGTGAACTTGGTAATGCCCTGATCCAGAAAATCTTCGCCCAGGGTACGCATCGGTACTTCCGCACCGTTGACCGTGATGTTTTGAGTGTTGTCGAGAATCAGGTTGGCTTTGACGATGCGCTTTTTGTTTCCGGTCACGGGCCCGGACGGCAACCTTGTCTCGACCGGCATGGTGCGGACCAGCGGAGTCGTCTTCGATGCGCCGGCCAGGGTGTCGGTAAACGTCGGATACTCTATACCGATCTCCATATAGGTCGTTGCGACACGGTCGGTCGTAATCTGGTTCGATGCCACCGTTTGATCAGACAGCATGTTGTCATCCGCCACAATTTTAACCGTCTGGTCTTCAAGGAAGCTCAAAGAACTGACGGTCGTTGACGCTGGAAGATTACCGGCGGTGGCCGTATATTGAATAGCACAATCGGTGGTGAAGTCGTTGGAAAACAATTCCAGATAATACACTTCGGTATTGGTGAAATCCGTAACAGCCAGACGGGTGGAGTCAGAAGAAGTGACCGTCAGGTTGTTTTTACCGATTGCCGCACGAGTAACCGTTATAACATTTGCGGCTGGGTTGGGAGCAGAATAACCAGATAAAGCATTAATACCGAGTACACCGCCAGCACCGACCGCAATGTTATCCGCTGTCGATGCATTATCTACTCCTACACTAAATTCATTTGGATCAGTTGTCGGATTTGTTGCTGTGCCTGTCATCGTTGTCGATACACCAGCGTTGTCCGTAATTGTGATAGTGGTTCCGACCGCTATATTTTCTGCGTCAGTGACCGTGATGGTGCAAGTTGATTGATCCGGTATGGTCCGTTTGATCACCGTATAGATCGCCGGGTTGTCAGCGTCTTCCACCTGACAATCCTGGAACTCGCCGTCTGTGGTGAACAAACTGGGCGCAATGACGTTCTGAGATCGAAGGATACTAAAAGCAGCGATGGACCCGTCACCGGAATTGGTGATCAGCATCAGGTCACCCTCATCGACATTGGTGCCGCGCCGCATCGTCATCCGTGTCGGCGTCTGCAACAAATGTGAAGACAGCATACTGATGTCGTTGGACACATAGGAGCCTTCAACATCAGAGAACAGGAACTCACGGATCGCCTTGCCGCCACGTTGTAGGTAAAGCGTTCCCCCTTCGGTCGAAACCGGATGGGTGCCCTGCTTCGATCCACGGGTGGTCATTGGCTTGAATATGAAACTGGTCGGCGTAAGCGGAGAGCCGTCCACTTGTGGGCAAATAAACTCCGTGCCTGTGGTGAAGATCTGAAGATCACGTCCGGAGAAAACGCCGACAATCGCATTGACCTGGTTGGTGTCTATGGTTGCCGACATGCCTTCATCATCAAGAACCTGACCTGGGTTGAAATCGAAATAATCGCCAACCCGTGATCCCCAGACGGTACTTGGTAAAGAATACGATCCGCCGACAATCAACCGGCCTTCGTGGAAAGCGGCCGTCCTCGGCCATTTACGAGTCGCAGACCATGCATCTTCATAACCGGCTTCCAGGGTCCACTCTCCCGACGCAATCGCATCGGTATTATGAAACGGAACATCCGTGATGGCTTTGACTTCAGTGCCGCTGACATATTCGGTAATCCTTGCCCGTCCGAAATTGTTGTCGGACTCCACATACTGGTCGACATTGCCGGATGCAAAAACGCTGGAGCCAGCCGTCAAAGTTATGTTGCCGGAAACGGCAGACGGCGTCAGGGTTGCAGCCGGCTGTGAGGTCGAAAGCGTGAACGCATAACTTGGAATATTGTCCCAGGCTATGTCACTAACCGTCCAGGTTGCGTGATCCGCGCCGCGCACGATCTTTAGCGGCTTCATGCTTTCTTCAAATAACAGGAGCGTATCGGCACTCTGGGTGTACCAAAGATTTGACAGCCGTGCGGAAGTCAGGCCATCAGTAACACCGCTGACACTGGAAGACACATCCAGATAGTCGGTTCCACCAGCGTTGATATTGGTAACTTGAACGCCTTCTTTAAACACCATCATACGGGTGCCAGAGAACAGCATCATATAGGTTTGGGTAGTCGAAAATGAGAAGGGTATTAACCGCACACCGTTTTCCGGAGTGGCGGCTGATGGAATCGTGTAAACGTATTTCAGCCCTGGCCGGCGCTCTACACTTCCATGCGGCTTACAGACTACATTTCTTGCACGTTCCAATGCGCTTTCATATTGGCGCAGATCGATACGGCCACGGAGTTCCGGATTGATTTCACCGACGCTGAAATTGGTCTGGACTTTGACAACCCGTGGCATGTCACATCAACTCAACGTCAAGCGTGTATCGATTAAAGGATAATCTCCGATGAAGGTAGTGCCGCTGCCCATGCCGTCCGTGGCGGCGGCTTGGCGAAAGTGTCCACCCCTGCCACCTTCGACGGGGTTACCAAAGGCAATCCGCTCCCAATGCTGGGCCTTGGACATCTGATCAGTGACCGGCTCCGCGATGTGCATCGCTACGGCATATTTAAGCAATTGCACAAAGTACGATGGCATCTCCGCTTCCAGAGGACGTTTCTGATAGTCCACCGTGATCGCTGCTTGGTCGGTCAGGATTTCACCTTGATAGACTTCCCAGCCGGAAGTTATCGGGTTAGCTCCCACAGCGGAGGAATTAAATACTGCCCGTGGAACTTTGGTGATGGCATCCGAAGGCATCGGATAAGCGTATGACCACTCATTAATCGGGGTTGTTGATGATCTTGCCAGATCCACTTTCGCCAGTGAAAAACTCCACGGGTACATTGTAATGCACATATCGCGGATGTCTGGATACAGTTCCGAACAGACGTTTGCCTGGACCGTACCGTCTGCAAAAGAGGAAATGGTGTTCTCTCCAAGAAGGGTCAGAGCGTGGCTGCAAATGGTTACATCTGTATCATTTACTGCCACGCTTCATCTCCCAAAAAAAACCAGCGAAGGGGGAAAAAGGAGAGGAAAAAAACCTTCGCTGGTTCATGCCACCTAGTCAGTATCGGTCTCAGTGATAGCAAGGCCGTCACTGACATCGACTACGCCGGAAGCATTCGACAGAACACTGACGATGTGTGCGGTTGGCGTGTTCGAGTCCACCACAAAGATGATGTCACGCACGTTGAACAGGGTTGACGCATTGTTAAAATACGCAGCGGTGTTCACCGTGGCAATCGCATCGGCTGATGTGTAAGACCAAACCTGGGGTGCTGCCCCAGCTTTGCCCCCTCCGCCGATTAATTGAAGTCCGTCTTTAGAATAAGCCATTGATAATCTCCTACTCTCTGGCCGTTATCGTAACGCAACCATTCGCATCGACTGCGATGGCTCCGGCCGACAAGACTACGTTGGTCAGCCAGGAAATCCGCTCCGGAACGTAATTGATTTCCGTTTTCGGAGAGATACCTTCGGCGTAACCAATTGCAGACTTATGCCAAGCGAAACAGGTCCGGTCATCACTGCCGTCGATAGCAAGACCGCCTTCGTCCATATCGCCAACCATTATCATCTTGAAGCCCAGGAAATTATCGACGCGCCCGTCCTCCATAGCCTTGTGCATCACATAGTTTTGCGATGCGGCTTTCTCTTCAGTCAGAAGAGCGGCAAGCCCGTCTGCGCTGATCGCCATATAGCGGTCACCGGAGGGGACGTTTTGACCATTGAGCAAACGGCCAGCCTCTAACACTTTAGCCACGTTTATATTGGTGTTCGATCCGCCAATGCTGTTTGCCACCGTTAGCGATGTCGATGATGCCGCAAGAGCATCAAGAACAATCTGGTCGGCTCTGCGCCCGATAGCTTTGCCCAGCGTCTGAACGAGTTCTTGACGCTCGTCATAATTGACCTTCTGTTGGTCAAATATCGACGTATATTCGGGTGCGGCATAATCGGATAATGTGGCCGTCACGAGACTATGGGTGACGTTTAACGCTGAGACAGCGGATTGCGGCACTACCACCTGTGCTTGGGCGGATGCCATTTTCGGAAACTGAACCGTGGAGCCTACGACTCCGGTACGGGTCCGGATCGTGCCAGCGAGTTTTCTTTCGGCCTGATACGCATGATGTACTTCAGCCTCAAATCGCTTCACGAAATTTGTTGACAGACTTGTTGCCATTTTTCGATCCTCTCGATCAAGGTTAAAAATAGTCGCTGAACAGGTAGGACTAAATTTTTAGTCGGCTGCTACTAAACCGACCGGCCTCAAGAGAGGGTAGGGTCAAAAGAGTTGTAGGCATAGAACGCTTAAAAAGTCAAGGCGCTTAATGCTTTTTATAGGGTTGTGACGTTTCAGTCGTTTTACTATGGCACGAATAGAGGGATCCCATGTCTTCCACTGCATCGTCATATTCTTCTCGCAGATTATTTATAATGTCTTGGAGAATGTCTGCTCTCCACAGTGGACCCTTTTTATGAAAATCGTTGGTGAAGATTACTTCTGCCTCACCGCATTCGCTATCGATCTTAATGTTAAAATATTTCGTTATTGGCAATTTGACCTCCTGTAATCACTCTCCGTAATGACGGGTAAACGCATCTGCCACCTTTTTCCGATAGGCGCTGCTTTTGTTGTAATCGGGATGGGCAACCATTTCTCGTAATTCGCTTTCAGTCGGCATCGATTCCGTATCCGGTGTACTGTTCACCGGAATATCTTTTTCACCATAATATTGCCGTAATCTGTTCAGCGCACGAATGCCGGCGGCGTTGCCGCCCATGATCTTGAACTCTTCAAAATCATCGCCGGTCCAGGCTCCCTGGCGAACCAGACCTTCGGCCCATTTGACCACGCCGTTGGTGATCGCTTCGGCATTCGGACCCAGCTTTGCCATTTCGGCATCCATGTCGAACTTTTCTTCCGGAGCCTCAACCGCTTCGGGCATCGTTTCCAGGACCATGCCGACAATCGACTCGAAATCATCCTGGGTCAGGCCACGATCCGACGCCATCGACTTGAACTTGGTCATCAGTTCATCATCTGCCGGTATTTTTTCACCGACAAATTTCAGATCGTAGGCACCGTCTTCCGGCGCTTCGTGTTTGCCGTTTCGGAGCTTCTTGTAAAGTTCCTGTTGGGACTTAGCCAATCCCTTATAGTCGGCTCCTTTGTCTTCATCCCAGAATCGATCTGGCAACCAATCTGGCCGCTCTCCGGATGCGGCTTTGTCAATGTGGTCAAGCTCCTCCTCATCAACCTCCGCTTCTGGTTCTTCGATCTTGGCATTGTCCAACAGTCCCTGTGGTTCAGCTTCCGCTTCCTGTGCTTGTGCTTCTTCAGCCATCGCTTGCTCTCTCGCTCCTTAATAAGATTTCCCTGATTAAAGTGTTCTGGCCTTCCCGAAAAAAACCGAAATCGGTTGTGTATCCGGGCGCCCAGGACGGCTGGTGCAAAAACGCACCGCACAGCCAATCCAACAACCTTTGACCGTCATCGGTCTTGGAAATCCTGGCTATGGACTTGTCCAGTTCCGTTTGAAACTGTTCCGAATTGGGCGGCGGCAACGGGCTTTCGGCGTTGACGCCTTCCCAGCCTGGGGTGGTTAAATCGATGATGTCAGCCATCAATTAGCCGATCATGCCGCTGGCGGCGGCGGTGCGCCGTCCGGTGGCATCTGTTGCTGGGCTTGCATCATTTCCCCGATTTGCTGTTCCAGTTGCTGACGCTCTTCATCAGACGTTCTCAAGTCAAGCGGAACGCCCAGCTTGTCGGCAACGTAGTCAGCCAGCGCATCTTGCTTGATGGTCGATTGCGCCACCGGACCCATTTGGGTGGCGATTTGCGCCCACTGCATGGCGTCTTGAATATCATCCAGGTTTTGCGCTTTCGCCAACGGCGATACCGGTACGATCTTGACTTCCAACCCGTTGATCTTCAGCGGCAGATTAATCAGGCCCATGTCATCCATGATCTGCATCGACCTACGGGTTAGTGGAATCATTGCTTCGGTAATTAGCCGGCCGAAGCTTGATCCCATATTAACCGACAGCATCTTCATTCGCTCGACGATTTCTGTAGCCGATCTGGCCGACATGTTATCGGGCGGCAAGCTGTCATCCAGGAGCGTTTGCTTGATCGCCATGCGTAAATCTTGAAGTACAATTTGTGTCAGTTGCAGATCGCCGGCACGGGGCAACGGTTGCAGGGACGGGCCTCTGGCTCCGCCGTTCGATGCCACCGGGATGATGGCACCAGGGACGATGCGGATCGATTGCGGATTGAGAACGCCGTCATCAACCGCCGTGAAAATCCCACTGATATTGAGCGAGGCGTTTTTAAGAAGCAGTTCGACGGCCTTGTTCAAGGTGAGGATATCACCCAGTGCGCTGACCACCGGCCCTCTTCCCATGACCTCGCCGCTGATTTTACTGAACCGGGCGCAGACCCAGGGTGATATGGTCAACTTGCGCTCGACCAGAACCATTTCATCGTCATCTTCAGACTTGTAGCAGATGTAATAGCCGTATCCGCCGTCCTTGACATCCAGGATGGTGGACTCTTGCAGATTGACCATTTCCTGTGGCTTGTCTTCGATCAGACGTTTCAGAACGTCAGGCAGTTCCGCATCGGGCCAGGTCAAGGTGATGTTCTCCGCCGCTATCCGCATTTTACGGAACACGTTTTCGACCGTGCCTTGCGGCCCTTCTTCCAACGCCACCAGGGTTTGCGGTATGGCCTGGAAGCGTATCGGTTGCAAATCATCACCAGGTTGGATCAACATGATGCCGGTGCCGACCGATAAATCTAAAAGAAACTCGCCCATAGCCAGATCGAAATTGGTCTGGCGGATAATGGAGAAAAACTTATCGGTATAATTTTGCAGACCGGCACGGACTTCGTCTTGAGCCTCTTCCGGGATCTCCGTACCAGGAGCTAGAATCATCCATTCCTTGTCCGGTGGAAACAACCCTGCCTGGATACGGTTGGCAAACCGCTGTACCCCGTGGACGGCTGTCGAGTCGAACACCTGGAGATTTTTTACCCTGCCGCCGGTTCCGCCTTCCCAGTAGCCGTCATACAGATTACGTTGCGGCAAGGCGTACTGGTAGCATTGCTCATACAGATTACGCCATTGCTCTTTTTTCTGCCACGCCGTCTTGTAGCGTTTGCTGATCTGTTCGGCTGAAAATTTCATCAGCCGGTGGTTCCTGCCCCGCCTCTTGAGTATGGCGCCGGCCCAAGGGTGGTCTGCGATGGAACACCCAGGAAGGGATTATCGCGCTGGGCCAGAAGAGCCCGATTGCCGCCGGTACGCCGTGCCCGTTTCCTGGCAGAAATTTCACGTTGGCTTTGTTGCTCACGGGCTTCGATCCGTGCTTCCTGTTCGCGCTGCGCCTTCAGCATCTCCGGATCTGGTCCGGGTGGTGGTGGTGGTGCTTTTGGAGTTGAAAACAATCCGCCCATTATGTCCTCGCCATCATTATGAAATCGTGACCATCAGGGCCGAACTTCTTCAAAACCCCTTCATCTTTAAAATAGAGAACCTTTGCCCACTTGTGAGCTAGAAAATTCTGTGAATGTACCGTGATTTGAAGGCGAACAATCTGTAACTCTGACATAAATCTGTCTAAAACCAGCTTGGTTACCCGATGAAACGGACGCTTGTGATCCGGTAGACTGACATCAGTGATCAGCCAACATTCGGCCACACCGGGCCAGAGCGGAATGCACCCGAACATACAAATTGGATAGCCCTGAAAGCATCCCATATAGGCCGGTCCCAGGGCGGCATATCCGGAAAGGATAGTTTCAAAATTTGGAATATGTTCAAAAAACGTGGCGTCCGTGCCTCTAGGCTTGAGCATCGGCACCAGCGCCGGTTCAAAGTCGATCAGCTTGTAATCGGCTTGCAGCTTCGCCGCATCGTTCAGCGCAACGATGTCACTGAGCAAAGACATCGAAGTCGGCAGTTGCCACCGGCATTTGTGAAAAGTTCACCGGCCGCTTGGTCATGCGTTTATGCTCACCCTGGAGAACGAGATATCCGTAAGCGTCACCAACGTGCGAATGCTCATTTTTGTTGGGCACATCCCGAAACCGTTCCTGACCCGAACCCATTGCAACCCTGGAAAAGTGATAGCCGCCGGCCAGGGCTTTACGGGTGCGCTGGCATTTCTTGTCCACCAGCAACCCTGGCTGTTTCTCTAAATATCGGATCATCGGTGCGGCCATCGCTTCGCGTCTGGTCTTCCAATCGTTGGTTGCCGCCGGCCGTGCCAGCAAGCCCAGGGTCTTCAGATGATCGAAGGCGGTCACCTCAAAAATCTGGTCACGCTGCATACCCGCCGGGTCACCCCAGACCATCACTTCTGCTTTCGGATACAGGGTTTCGATCTCCGTTTTCAACTGATTGCCGAACCGCTCCAAACCCATATCGAAGGTCACCAGTTCATGTAAGATCCGCCACTGACCGCTGGGATGTTTCTGACCAAACACCGCCGCCGGCGTCAGGCCGAAATCCAGGCCGATCTGGAGCGGCAAGCTCTGATCGAACTCCAGGCCATCGACAGACATGGCCTCGTCATCATACTCAGGCGTAATCGGCCGACCTTCCTGGACAAAGGTATATTCGCCTTTGGCGTAGCACCTGATCCAATCCAGGTTCTTGCCGCCGACCAACTGGTCATAATATCCGGTCGGCAAGTTGGGTAAGTTCTCTGCATTCGGCGATGTCATCCACCAGCGGCCAGCACTCTTAGTAAATCCGTTGAACTCCGGCTCGTCCGGTAGCTCTTCGGCCGACACTTCCAGCACTCCGCCGGGTTGGCGAAAGAACTTCCATGCAAACTTGCCGCCAGGTGCCTCACGGTTTTCGGCAAGGCGGAAATACCAGTGATCATCATCCATAGGGTTGCTGTCCATCCAGATCCCTCTCCAGGACGCGCCGCCATCGGCCTTGGTAGGGTAGCGGCCGACACGGTGCGACAGTCCATCGATGATCGCCTTGGGCAGTTCCCTGGCCTCGTTAATCCAGGCTCCGGTCAGTTCCAGCGATAACAGCTTCCGTACATCCTTGGGCTGATCCAGGGCCAGGAAAATCACTTCACAGTCCACACCGTGAGCGTCACCACGGCTGGGCAGTTTGATGTGATGGGTGATAGGCGGAGACCAGTGGGCACGGCCCCAGATGTTTTCCGGAAACAGTTCCATCCAGGTCTTCAATGTAGTGGTCCGCAACATCGGATACGAGTTCCGGACAACGGCAAACCGGCTATAGCGAATACCATCTCTAGGGCTGGGTTTTTGCTTGACGGCGCGGAGCATGATCTCCGCCGCACAGGCGTAACTCTTTCCACTGCCGACCGGCCCCATCAAGCCGCGCACAAAACTATCGTCGCGTAGAAACTTCCAGACATTCGGCGCCGTTTTGAAGTCGAGATTTAAACTTGCGTTTTGCGGTTCTTCGGTCATACCGCTTTTTCGACCGAACTACCCGTTGCCGGTACTGGCTTGTCCTCAAATTTTTCGCTATCGGGTTGCGCTGTTTCGCCATCACAACAATCCATCACCGGCCTTCTACACCTTCCACAGATGTATTTTGAATTATGGAAGACCGGCCTTGTCCAGCTACCGCACCATGGACAATCAAGCGGGTTCATCCGCTTTGATCTTCTTTCCGCATTGACACAACTTCTGGCCCGTGCATCGTAATGCCCACGACACTAGGCGCAGAAGATTCCTCTTTAACAGGCTCCAAAAGACCAGCACTCTTTGCCAGCACTCTAAGGACAGAGACTTTATCATGCATTTCAATTTCAAGAGTAGGTTGACCATCTTTGCTCCTTGTCACTCTTAGTTTCTTAATAGCCTGGGCCACTGAATCCGGGATGTCATCGGACGCCTTGACCTTAACCTCTCCATTTTCATTCCACTCAATTACATCGGTTAAATTTGCCCTGGCGATGTCAATCAACGTCTGGGCAATACCCTCTTTGTTATGAGCAATCACCTCGCTTCGGCCGCGCAGCCGGTCCTCCAGTTTCTTCACACCGCCAAAGCGGCCGGTAGGATGCGGTGATCCGCTCATTCAATCACCCGTGTCGCCAGCAAGGCATGAACAGAATGGTGACCCAAATCGATGTTAATATCCCAGCCATCAGCGATGTATTCATCGTATTCAAAAGGGCTGATATATCGGGTCTCCATCTGTTTGAAATCGGTCACCACAGTAGTTACCGCTCTACGTTTTCCGCACTTGCAAACACGGTTGCAGAAACACCGGCCATTCAATAAACGAACAAACTCCGCATTGGCTTTAACCGGATCAGATATGCCGCCCTTCGGAACCCACTTAAGGCGTTCCGCGCTTTTCTTGCCGCCACGGCGGCGCGATTCCATGCTGGCAGTCAAAACGGAATCTCGTCATCCAGATCAATCGGCGTGTCACCAGAACCGGCAACACGCCCAGTTACTTTTTTTCAGTGTACGGCTCCGCCATCATCACATCACAACTCAAGGTGCCGTCATCGCGTAGTTGTGCAATCGGCAAGGCATCAAACGTCAGGTTGAAACCATCCTTGCCAGACTTCCAAGGCCACGCCGCACCGATCTTGGTGCCGTAATCTTTCCCGTCCTTACCTTTCCGCATAACTTTCAAATCGTATCTTTCAGCCATTTCTAATCTCCGTTTTTAGCCGTTCCAAATACAAAATCGCGTCCATCAATTCCTCCTGCGCGGCTTCAACCCACGCCATCTTCGATGCTTCGTTCTCTTCCATCGTAATGCCGTAGCGGTCCATGCCGTCACGGCTACGGATGACAAATTTCTGAATCACCCGATTGACCACAGGGTCAGCCGACAAACTCCGCATGAACTCAACCGGACCCATTCGCAACCCCCTCTATGATCTCGGTGATGGTCACACCAACCCGGGTCGGCACCTTCCTGGCATAGCCAGAAGATACGCACTGATCCGAAGCCATCTGTAATTCCAACATTCGGGCCGCTAGGGCTATCGCCGTATCCAATCTATTTTCCTCCGGTAGTTTATTGAGAGCAGTTTTGATTTCCGAAAACAGGGGCATGAAAAAATCCGTAAATATTTTTGTTAGGGCCCCCCTACGCACACGGCGGATAGGGGGGGGAAAGGGTCGTTTTTTTCTATGGCGCGGAATCCTTTTTTTCCTGGCCCGATTGGCCGGCGTCAACGGGGTTATGGAACGTATAGCGATGTGACGCTCCGGTCAATTTAAAAGGAAGCCCAGGTGTTCCGGGGCGCTCTGCCTTTCTTGTCTGCACTTGTCCAGCACGGCCTGGGCTCTGACCTTGATCTGGTCCTCGCTCAATCCTTCAGTCAGGCATCGATGTGCTTGCTCCACGGCCCTTGGATTCACCAGCCTCAACTGCCCCGTCGCCGCCTCCGCTGCCCTACTGTACCACCTTGCCACCACAACCCCCTCAACTAGTTCTATCTGCCCCTCTTCGGGGTTCTGTTTACTGGCTTCGACCTCATCAACTGTCGGCAGATCCTCTTCTAATACCGGCGCTGGATCTTCTACATTCATCCGGTCGATGAGTTCTTCCTGGTCTAGCCGATCGTCATAGATGATCCGCCATACTGTGCCCATTACATGGCGCCATTTAGGATGTGATCTGAACTTGCTGACCTTTTCTATGTAGCCCAGCTTTTCAGCCCTGCCTAATGCCCTTGTGACGTTCTGTCTGTTCATACCGGCCAGTTCTGCAATCGTCTGGCTGTTAGGCCAAGTGAAGCCCTGGTTGTTGGCGTAGCAGCACAGAATGCTGAATATGTGATAGTCACCGAAGCTTAGACCTTTATTCTTGTTACGCTTTCCAGGCCGTCTGACATTCCATGTGGCTCTTGATGGCACCCGGCCGAAGAAGCTTGGCGGAGCGTTATGCGCTTTGCCGAAGTCTGGTAATTTGTCGCTCATTTTGCTTCCTTTCTATAGCCTTGAGTAGTCCGGTTCTATGTCTGCAACGGAACTCGACATCGTCCTTGATCTCTGACCAGGACGGGAACCATTTGTTTTCATCCGACAGCTTGTTGAGGCTTTCGATGACGGCGTCCTTTGGATACTGGCGTAACTTCTGAACGTAGGACTCCAGCGTCAGATCGATGTCCTTGGCCTTGCCGGCGGTCAGTGCCATTAGCTTCGCCAGGGCCCTGGCTATCACTGAATCGTCGGCTGGCGTCATGGTGCTTTGTATGGCCTCATAGGTTTCGTTCAGCTTCTTATCACTGACATCGTTGGTGATGATGTAGCCTTTGAAGTCGAAGTCACTAGTCAACTGTTCTTCGACCTTCAAACCGACTGACAGCGTCAACGATGTCGCCACCTGTTTGTCGATTTGCAGTGCGGTTGGCGGTTGACTGATAGCTATCTGGTTCATCGCTCCACCTTTCCTGATTGAGCCACGTTGTCGGATTGCAAATGTAGTCTGGGTCCGGATGGTATTTAGCCACCCCAGCCATGATGGTTTCGTGGGATGTTTTGCGTAGTGCCTTCTGGTAGGATTTCAGTGCCGCACCCTTGCCGACCTTTTTCGGGTATTGTTTCCAGAATGCGTCAAAATCACCGTTCCCCTTATATAAGATATGACGGTTCAATGACGGTTGGGGTGATGCTGGAGTCACTACCTGGGTGATGCTGGCATCACTAGTGACGGTAGCATCACTAGTGACGGTAGCATCACTAGTCAGGACAATTCTATAGGTCGTTGCCTTACCGGTATGGCCCTTCTGAACCCGTTCAAGTTCACCTATTTCGACCAGCTTATTAATGGCCGCTATGACGTTGCGCCGGTCAACATTTACATACTGGGCCAGCCTCGACAGTGACGGCCATGCCACGCCGGTCGGATTGCAGTGATCAGCGATAGCCAGAAGCACCAGCCGTGCCGTTCCCTTGGCCTTGGAATGCTCCCAGACCTTACCCATGACCTTGACGCTCATAGATTTAACTCCGATTGCGGCACAAAGTATGCTGGCCGACCACCGGCTGGGTCTTTCCAAAATTGTTGTTTCTTGCCTTCCGCTCCAAGAATATTGCCGCGCACCGTATATTTGCCGTTTTGACCGGTGAGCAGCCAAAACACCCGGTCATCTGGGTCATTGGGATGGAGGATCAATCGATTATTTGGTCCGGAAGTAGTGCGAACATCACAGTCACCGACATCCGCTGCCCTCAATGTGCCGGTTCCGCCCAAATAAACGTCAAGATACTTCGCCAGGGCCATTTCTCCCAAAGCACCCTCGACATGCATCTGCCAACCATTCTGGGTTTGCGCTCCGTAGGCATCATTGCGTCTGGCTTTGAGGTTCTGAACCTGGCGCATCACGCCCATCATTGAAGCTTGTAAAATCTCGCTGGGAGATAACGATATAACCGGACAAGTCATGCCGACCACCGTCCAGCTTCATAGCCCCAGGCATCCCATCCCTCACGATCCGTGCGGCTGAATATCTCCAGGTACGGGCCCGAATATAGCTCTTCGATACGTTCATAGATTTCATCAGGCTTGCGGCTATGCTCCCGTCTGGGTGACATGATGATCTGATGCACACCACCAGATAACCGCTTCGGCTTGCCCCTGGTTGCCAGGAGACATAGCTCCGCATTTTGACGGGTGTGATACCCTAGTCCCATAAACAAAGTAGAGGCTTTACGATTTGTTTTAACCCAGACGAAGCCGACCGTCTTGTATGTGAATCCCCAAGCATCAATGAGGAGAAGAGCATCAGGCAGCATTGAAGAAATGCTCCACATAAAAAGAACACAATCATCGGCGGCAACATTAGACACAGGAATATTATGAAGATCGTCCTGTTCCATGAGGTCGTAATGGTTTGATGCACTTTTTCCGTTTCCTTTTTTTCCCCAGGCTTTCCAGCACCACGGCGGGTCAACCAAAATAACGCTATTGTTGGGCATTAATTTCTGCCGCCGCCGTGCATTCCGGACAGGCATCCAGGCCACCTATCTCGACCTCGCCGGGCACCTCTATGGTCTGTATCGATATGTCGGCGCTGTTCGACAGGGTGCGCGTTGTTTTGGTCTGAACCATTTTGACCGGCCGATAGATCATGGCTTCACCGTTACAGGTTCGACATCCAAAAGGGTGACGTATAACAGGACGCCATTTGCTACATTTTCGCGGTCCCATTTCATATGCAGATCGTGAATCCAATGATCGTCCTCCAGTAAGCCTAGATGCACCGCCACGTCACACAGCGATTTTGATAAGTTGTCCAGGTCGCGCCGTCTCCGATCCGGAGGACAGGCGAGGACTTCCATCTTCACAGGTGCATCCAACGGCGGTCCTTGATGCACCTGCAACGCCTTGCATTCTGCGATGTACGCCATGTATTTGGCAGTTCGATAAACGCCACGATTGGTGTATCGCCATAGTGAATTCGTAGAGGGCGGATACGGAAGCAGCGCGGTCCTTTCGATCACGAGACATTGCCGGCGGCTCTGACCAATTTCCGAAACTGATCCAGCCGATCCTCATTTGTGTTAGCCCTGGCCTGTAGTCCCAGGTCACACAAATCGGCAATCAATGCGGTCATCGATTTCCGTTCCAGGGTGGCCTGGAGCTTCAATCGCGCAATCAGATCGTTTGGAAAACGCAAGGTGGTCTGATGATATTCAGTGTCCATAGGGATTCCTATCTCAAAAAGAATCGATTAGCCTATTGACACTATCAGAGGATGGCCCTATATGTAAGTAGAACAAGGGATGAAAACTTTAATAACGGAGAGAGAAAATGTTTATTAAGGAACACATTATCGATGAGGCGGTAGATGCCATCATCAACGCCCGTGACTTTTGTGGCAGCGAAAAAGAGGCGGTGATCATTGTAGTAGATGACCACAAGATTAAAGCGCCCGCCGATAGGAACAAAGTCTGGAAGATTGCCAAGTTCCGCGCCAACGCAAGATGGAACAAATTTAAAAGAGAGGCCGGTGTAAATGAAAAATGGATTTTTTAGACAAAGACAAATCGAGCTAAACGCTCCGCAAGCCCGGATCAAGCGCCGGGCTTCAGCGGTAGTAGAAACAAGGAGAGAAAAAATGACCAAGACCAGAACTTCAATTTTCACCATCAAGGGCATCGACCGCATGATGGATGAAACCTATGTGTCGGATAAAGTCTACTGCTCCAAGGCCGAAGCTTGGGATGCTTGCCGGGTCAGCGAGTGGGTTGAGGAGTGGGCCTTTCATAAAGTCATTAGCTGGATGGACAACTCCACCGACATTATCTACCGCAATGTGAAAACGGGCGAAGAGAAAAAAAGCACCGGCATGTTCGCCCACGGTGACCTCTGCTAATTCCCCAACCCCATAGCGATGTATCGCCCAGCCCCGGAGCCTGACAGGTGGCCGGGGTTAAGGCGTAAAAACAAGGAGAGAGAAAAATGATAGCTGCCAAAAACAATTCAACGGTCTGTGTCCTGTATCTCCGTGTATCGACAGGGAAGCAGGGCATCGACGGCCTTGGTATAAAAGCGCAGGAAGAAATGGCCCGTGGAAAGGCCGCTGAACTGGGCCTTGAGGTCATCGGTGTCTTCAAGGAAGTCGAGTCGGGCCGCAAGAGTAAGCGGCCGGAGTTCCGCACGTGCATGGAACTGGCAATCGAAACCGGCGCCGTTGTGATCGTTGCGGCCATGTCCAGGCTGACCCGTAATTTCAACTTCATGTCTTATATTGCCGACATTTCAGAACGCCACGGCATTGGTATCGTGGCTTGCGATGTGCCCCAGTTGGCTGACCCAGCCCAGACAAAGTTCATCTGGCGGATCATGGCAGCGGTGGCCGAACTGGAAGTCGAACAGACCCGTGAGCGGACCCAGCGTGGCCTGAAGAAAGCCCAGGACGATATCAAGAAAAAGGGCTTTTATATGACCAACGAAAAGAAGGTCGGCCTGGATATTATACCGTCCCGCAAGATCACCAGCCTGGGGAATCCC
>Ga0098061_1000229_pt1 | contig 25636 bp, 23 predicted proteins | sample 22_taG_FD_92579 | JGI IMG/M metagenome (GOLD analysis project Ga0098061, IMG submission 92579) | Marine viral communities from the Subarctic Pacific Ocean - 22_ETSP_OMZ_AT15343 metaG | ecosystem: Environmental > Aquatic > Marine > Oceanic | place: Subarctic Pacific Ocean | collected 2015-01-20
CAGCTAGCGTGGAGATAGATCGTCCTGAGTATTTGATTAAAAAATTAATGAAGCAGAGGCAGGAGAATAATCATGAAGGGTAGACAATTGATGACGGAGGCTGTGAAGACAGCCTCTGTATTTGGAGATAAGGCAGAGGTTCGAGTTCAATTCGCTGGTAATACAGCGCATACCGATGGCCAAACGATAACGCTGCCTAGCGTAGATGAGTATCAAGAATTCAGTGCGGAGGATAAAGCAGTTGCTCGCGGCTATTTGGATCATGAGGCAGGCCACATTAAGCACACCGATATAAATGTGATGGGCCGCTGCAAGACGAGCAACGAGAGGCAGTGTCTGAATTTTTTGGAGGACGCTCGAATCGAAAGAAAAATTAGCGAGGAATACAAAGGCGCTAAGGATAATTTGGCAACACTCAATGATCGATTGGGTGCTGACGCGATTAAACAGATCAACGCAGGAAACGAGATTGGTCGCAATGGGTTATATGCCGCTGTGTTCAATGAGCATCATCGTCAATGTGGCATTGGCGCAGAAGGTGCTGAACGATTCTTGGAAGTGATGCCCCAAGAAATTGTCGAGCAGGCTAAGGGATATGTGGCGCGTTTGTTGGAGTGCGAGAGCACTAGCGAGGTACATGAGTTAGCGATAGAGCTGGCTGATGTCGAGCTGGCTGAGCCTGATGAGCCTGATGAGTCTGATGAGTCTGATGAGTCTGATGAGCCTGATGAGACAGGTGAAAATACTGAGCAGGTAGAAGGGCAGGTAGAAGGGCAGGAAGGAACAGGAATGGGAGAGCAGAATAATGAAACTAGCGGCGAAGTTTTTCTTGGTGAAGCCCAGCAAGATGGCGCGACTACTCAGGATGAAGAAGGCGAGAGCCAAGCGGAGGGTGAGAGCAGCGAGGAGGCTTCTAGTGGAAAGGGCGAGGGAAAAGGCAAGGGAGAAGGCAGCGAAACACCAGTAGATTTTAGTCGTGACCCGCAAAAAATAATGGAGTCGATGCTAACTGGTAGCAAGGAGCGCCCACTATGGAGGCGCTTGCGGAATGATTGGGACTTTGAATTGACGGTTAAGTCAACAAAAGCTTCGGCAAAGAAGGCTCAAAAAGGATTTCACGCATTCAATGATAACCTGACCAAGCGATTAGAAGCCCTGCTGGATGGGGACATTGACGAATACGAGCGGACTAGAAGCAAATTGAAAGGGAGTATCGCTAAAGTGAAGCGCGACATTGAGAATCACTTATTGGCGTTGCGTGATCTGCGATGGGAGGGAGGCTCAAGACAAGGGAGATTTGATTCTCGCCGTTGTGTTCATGCTTATCAGGGACATGAGGATGTGTTCTCGCTGCGAACAGAGGACAAGACGCTGGATACTGCGGTGACTCTGCTGATTGATCACAGTGGTAGCATGGGCGGGAGAAAAATCAATCGAGCCAGACAGACGAGTATTTGTCTAGCTGAGGTGCTGAGTAAAGTTGATGTGCCGTTTCGCATCGTTGGCTTCGACAGCTCTGGCCATCCAATTAACTGGCCACGCCATGCTGAGGAGTGGGGTTTGAATCCACGCCAGCAAAAATTTATTGAGGAAATGAAAGACAGTATCACTGATTCATCACCAATTTTTCACATTGTGTATAAGAATTTTGACGAGGGGTATGCAAAGGTGAAGCCCCGTATCGGGGCTATGGGATGGAGAACGCTGGGTAGTCATAACTGTGATCCAGAAAGTCTGCTTAAAGAATGGGCAATACTGAAAAGAAGGGCTGAGAGTAAACATGTGATGATCGTCATCAGTGACGGTTTGCCTGAGACAGCGTGGGCGCACATGGCAGGCACACATCGCACACTCTTTGCCGCGACAAAGATGGCAGTGGATACGATCACAAAAGAAGGGGGCGTGATCTCGGCCATAGGCCTTATGACAGAGGCGGTGAAATCCTTTTACGAGAACTATGTTGTCGTGAAAGATGAGAGCGACTTGCCGAAGGTGAGTATGCGTGTGTTAGAGACTGCGATGGGTGATAGTCATGAGAAAAAGAAAGCTGGTTGAAAAGTTGGTGATGGATTCTCAATGGCATGGCTGGTATCCGTGGCGAGGTTGGTACAAGCCATTTTGGATGGAGGTAGCCAGACGAGTGAGAGAGGAAGGCGTTAGAAGGGCGTCGAAGGACGAAATTGTACGAGTGTGTAAAGAGGTTGATGCTCGAATAAAAGAGAATGAAGGGAGAAATTTTTATGATTTATAAAGTAATTGAAACTATGTTCAATGGCATGGACAAGGCGAGTCAGAAAGAGCTGGCGAGTAAAATTTGGCATAACTTTGGAGAGGGTAGTATCACGCTGGCGCCTCGTAAGAAGGCGAGAGCCAAGGGGAAGAAGCCGTACTGGATTCGCAGAGTTGTTGAGTTTAATGCGCACGAGAAAGGTTTTGCCCAGCTTGGCGGCGCTTGGTGCAAAGCAGAAGATGTAGTAGCTGGCTATGATTTGTTTGTGGTTGGGGTTGCCGCATGGGCATACGATGGTGGCCCACGTTATGCTGTCGTGACGCCCAGCAGCCTGACAAATTCGGTCTTGGGATTTGATATAAGCAGAGTGAAGGTAGTTAAATCTTTTGAAAAGTTCAAAGATTTGGCGGACTACGCCAAGGATATTCTGAGCTAAGTCTAAGTATAAAAAAAAAGAGTTGTTGAAAGTTACGCCAAGGAGGTGTAAAGTGTCCCAAAAATAAGACACTATTTTAATAGTGCTATTTAAGATGAGAGGAGATTAAAATGAATGAAGAAAGTGATGAGCTGCGCCTACGCATCACGACACTCGAAACGCAGTTGAAAGTGCATAAGGCGCAAACTGATGCAGCGATTGAGCGATTGACTACGATGCTGACTGAAAGTCTGAATACTGATGACAGAGGAGGGCAAGCCGCAAGCCAAGCGAGCCATTGTCTTGCTTGGTTTAAAAATGTGTTGGGAACCATGACGCTCAAACAGCATGCAACATTACAAATGTTGATGGCCCACCAAGGGAATAGCAAGATTTCTGAGGTCATTGGAGTGAAAGACAATGCGTCAAAAATGTATGTACGGGCATTGATGCAGAAGCTGGAGTTGAGAAAACGTGCCGAGATTGCCATGCTGGCAAACAGGCTGATGAAGGACATTCCAGAAGATGAGTACAGCCGTCTTTCAAACGGCTTGCCAAAAAACTGGTGGCGTGATCGCCAAGAGCCTGATGAGTTTTATTCCATGTATGGTTCGAGACAGTGACAAAAAATAAGGATGCGAAAGCATCCTTTTTTTTTAAAGGAGGGAACGATATGTTAGCGTTACGACAGATCGGAAAATATTATTATATTGAAGGCCGCATTGCGGGTAAACGAGTTAGAAAATCGACGAAGAAGACGGAATTGATTGAAGCCCAAGTCGAGCTTGCCAAATTTATCATTGATGAGGAGACTCGATTAACAAATAAACCAACTCGATTTAATGAGCTGGTAACTATTTATAGGAACGGCAAATCAAGAGCGAGGAAAGAGTTGACGAGTAAAGCTGACAGCCAGCTAAGATTAGTCGATGAACTTTTTGGCGCTGACTTGTTGTCTGAGTTTGAAACATTTTCTGTGTCTGAAAAATTAGACGAGGAGTTGTGGAATCGCGCAGACGGAACAAAGAAGCGCTACATGAGTACAATTATTTCGGTTTGGAACTACGCGGCCAAGCGCTCGTATGTACCTTTTATGAAATTTGAATGTGAGTACAGAGATGGGCGAGTCGACGACTTCATTAATGCAGACGAACGCGAGTTGCTGTTGGAACATATGTCAGCGATAAATGAAATGGCGGCGCTCGTGATGGAGTTTCTCTTTGCCACAGGGCTGCGCTATTCAGAAATGCGCGGGCTGGTTGACAGTGATGAGTACAAAGGTGAGCTGACAGTTTGTAACCATAAAGGCTACCGAGGTGCTGAATTAAAGCGCGTGATACCTATGAACGCAAGAGCCAGAAAAGGGTGGGTTCGATTGCGCGGAGACTTTGGTTCGTTGTCACCGACAACAGGTTGGTTACGTCATGTCTTGAGGACAGCGTGTGAACAGGTTGGCACGAAGATGTGGCGGGTACATGATGCTCGACATAGCTATGCCAGTCTACTGGTGAATGGCGGTGCCTCGTTGCTGGAGGTAGCAAGATTGCTCGGCCACTCTGAGGTGAGAACAACGGAGCGATACGCGAAAGCCGATAAGGGCAGGTTGCGAGAGGTCGTTGAGCTGCTTTTTTAGGGGTGGATTTCAGTGTGGAATCCTGTTACATTGTCGCTGTAAGTGCTTGAAAATACTGTTAAATATTTTAAGTGTTGGGTATGACCCATACGATACTATGACATACCTATAAATACCTAGCAGTTTTTGTAAAAAATCCTGAAGCCCTTATGTACAGTGGATTTCGGGATTTTTTTTATGGCATGAGAAAGTTGTTGAGGGTTCTGCTAAGTTTTGTTACGATGTGTATAAGATATCTTTTAGGTATTCCTAAATACATCTTGAGACTGAGTGAGGTGGAGTTCAACACCACACAGTAATTAACTGTTATTTTTTTAAACACCTTTTTAGTTTGGTGTGGCGCTGAAAGGCAGAGCCTGTAAGGGTTTCAAAGCTTTGGAGTAGTCCACCTTATGCTATGGGTGAGGGAGGATGAAATGGCGACTGTTAAAGTTGTAGGTAAAAAGTATACGGGCGTAGCAAGAATTCGATTGGGAGGACGCATCGTCTTTGAGAAGACAAAAATATTCGACAGCAGGGGCAAGGCCTACGCGTGGGCTGAGAATCGTGAGCTTGTGGCCAGAGAGGAGAAGCCGTGGCTGGGTGCGAGGCGTGAGGCTGCGTCCGTGTCAGCGAGCATCGATAAATATATTGCGGAGCTTGAAGCGATGGATCGTATCTCTGCCGATAAGAAATATTTGTTGAGGCGCCTTGGTAGACGCGACATTGGCAGCATTCCAATGTCTGATGTGGATAACGCAACTGTCTTTTCTTTTTTGCAGCGAATGACTATTGATGAGCAGCGCGAGCCATCAACAACTAAGAAATATTTTTCCTACTTTCGCACGTTCATGCGATACGCTCGAACGGCTTGGTCGATGGAGGTGTTAGATGATAGTTCGTTTTCTGACATCGCTTATACAGCGACTGACAGCGGGTTGATTAGCGAGGGCAAGCGGATTAATCGTCGACCATTGGTCAGAGAGATTGCGGCCATGTTCGATTTTTGGGATGCAACGAAATCAAGAGGGCTGCGTATTGTACCGATGAAGACAATTTTGATGTTCGAGATTATGAGCACTCGGCGCATTTCAGAAATAGTTACGTTGCGCTGGGACGATTACGAGCCGGAGAGAAAGAGGATTCTTGTCAGGAATTTGAAAGACCCGCGCCGCAGGGTAGTGAACGAGTGGTCTGTACTGCCTGATGAGGCAATCGAAATCATTGAGCGTATGCCTCGATCACATGAATTTATTTTTCCATTTAAAACGCGAACAATTCAAACCAGTTTTGATAGAGCTAGGTACGTTGTTGGTGCGCCTGATCTGAGAGGCCATGACCTGCGTCACGAGGGCATAAGTCGTCTGTTTGAACTAGGTCTAGGAGTTGAGAAAGTGAGCCTCGTGTCGCTGCATAAGCGATGGGAGACCCTGCAACGATACACACACCTTTCCGATGTAGGTATCGTTGACAAATGGAATGAATTTAATTGGCGCGAGAGGCTGGAAACCTTTTACCCACATTCACTTCCTGCCACTGCCTAGCAGCCGCGTCCTGTTGTTCTTGCAGATATGCTGCAAGGTGTACGACAGACACAAGGCGCGGTGCGCGAGCATCTTGGCGAGACTTGAATGTGGGTATGGGTAGCTTCTCTTGCGCCGCAAGTCGGTTTGCTGCGGGAAGGCTAGTCAAACCCAAAAATTCTAAGCATGAGGCCAGAGGGATGATTGATTTACCGTTGAATTTTTGCAGTAAGGTGTCTTCGTGAATGTTCATTTGTGTCCAAAGGTTTGTATTAAGTGTCTTTAGGTTATCATAAAGAGTTGTCACTATGCAATTATGGTCGTGGCGAGTTGGGGAGGTGTTTAAATAAGTGTTATTTTCGAATTGTATTTAGATTTAAGGAGTGACATACTGAAAGTTGAAAGTGATAGTTAGTCAATTTCAGTTAGTCAATTTAAAGGATTGCATATAAGGGAATTATAAATTGGATGATAGTCAAAGTAAGTGCCTTGAACTAGAAAAGGCAATCGATGCGTACATTGTGATCGAAAGATGTGCGTTGCAATTTGGTGATGAGGAAGTTGTAGATGGGCTAGTCGCCCTCCGAGAGTGGATGGAATGTTCCGCTAGCACCATCTACGGCAATGCGTCAAAGAAACTGCAAAGCCACCACATCCTTGCGGATAGTGGTGATGAGTAGTATAACTCATAGTCAAGATAATTAATATGTTAATCATATTCAAGCGTAAAGGGGTCGTATTTAGCGGCCCCTTTTTTTTGGGCCTTTCATTTGGTTCTTGAGTTTTCGCGCAGGTTTTGGCGCAAAATTTTGTCGTGTGCGACAGCCATGTTGTTTGCACTGAGCAAAGTTTTTGCAGGTCGGACATTTAGTCAGGCTCATTGAATGTACCCCTGTTCGCGCATAAGTGCGGAATACAATTCCGTCCAGTCTTTCAGTCGCATCGTCACCAGAGAGTCTTCAAGCGGCTCACGGTTGCGTCGAGTAATGACGGTAGGCATGTCTGTCTCGCCAGTTGTCGCAAGGTTTTTTTCTGCTTGAGCCAGAGCTGAGCGAATGTTGAGTCGTTCTGTTCGCTTGGCTTCGACAAAAATTTCATGAGTGCCGGTGAGGTCTGCACCGCCATGAGACAAAATGAAACCACCCCCTGACAGGGGGGCGCGGTGGCATTGCTGAGATTTAAAAACGTGGGTGTTGAGATATTCAGCGATGTCTCTTTCATATTTATCGCCCTTAGCCTTCATTCCCTTCATTGCGCTGTCCCTTGTTTGCTGGATGTGTACCTATGTTAGCGCGGAGACTGCGAAGGGTAGTCCTATTTTGTATCGTTTGGGTCTACTAGCGTAGGACGCGGCGCTACAGTTTCAAGCCAATTTGTAACGGTTGTCGGCCACACGGTTTCACGACGACCTATCGTACCCCACGCGCGAGCTTCATGAACTGGTGCTGGTTTGATCTGGTACCAGTACCAACGTCCGTCCTCGTTTTGTGCAACATAGTTGGCCCACGGTGGAGCCATGTCCCAGTTTGGTTTTGTCATAGAATTCTCCCTTATATTTTCAGGTGATACTCATCTGGCAAGTAGAGCGGCAAGTCGAGAATAGGCTGCCATTTCTGTATATCTTTATGTGAGATTCGACGGCGCTTAATCGCCGCCTCAATTTCTTTTTGGATGGTGCGTCTGGCTTCGATAGCGGTTCGACGCCAGTTCCGTCTTAGAAAAAGAATTATGAATGACGGCAGGTCGCCTTCGCGTTGCTGCACTAGTGATTGGCGAAAAGCTAGAATCAAAACCATATCCGAATCATTGCATTCTGTTCTCATGGATGGAATCTCCAGTTGATCGTAGGTGAAAGAACGCGGGCGAGCGTTCTGTAGCCGAAAAAATAAGTCGAGCAACGGACGCGGCTGAGCGTTCGTTAGCGGTCAGTGAGGCCGCCCCTCAAGGGCTGGGCCTCACACTCAAAGTGATTTAAACTCACTCACTGGTATCGATATGCATGGCTCTATGTCAGCACTTCGATGCCTTCCCTTATTCCCCGCAAGCGATACTTCATAAGAGCCAGAGGAAAGATTTGCGACTTTGATTCCATCGTTGAATTGAACGGCAAAAATGAACGGCTTATTAGTTAGTTCGTGCAGGCGCTTACCGTGATTCCACTTAGCCAGAGAGAGTATGATGTCTGGGTAGTCTGTTGAGTTGATGTGTCTGCGGCGGCATTCAACCCATGCGTACATTTTGCTGCCTTGGTAAACTGCGTAGTCAACGATGTAGTTCAACTTCAACTTTCTGTATTGCGAATTAGGAATACGCTTTGTGATCTCAGTGATGATGTACTGCTCGGCATCTCGATCCTGCTGGCCTTCAAGTAAACTCATAAGTAGTCGTACTCAGTCTGCTTGCAGCGATCACAAATGTATTGATACTTGGGTCGGCGCTTAGTTGTTTTGCAGCGCATGCATGGGCGATACCAAAATGCTGCATGATGATTTCGAGGAGGCTCAAACTTGGCGCCATCAAATTCACGAATACCTAATCGAACAAGCTTGCGCTTGAACGTATCAACGCACACGCCGAGTTCCGCTGCCATTGCTGTCAGCGTCATTTCGTTTATGTTATCCTCAATCCATTTTATTTGAGCGGCACTAAATCTCACGCATTTCGGCAAAGGCTCTACCTCTCTATTGAAAGAGTTTGAATACACTATTAGGATACTTTAGAGTTGTGTACTGCGGGAATAGCGGAAACTGAGTTGTCTTAGTTAGTTTTAGAGTTGCGGAAATAGAAAAAATATGCTACCCTCAAAAACATCTTTTAATCATTTCTTTTAATATAAAGGCGGAGACTGCGAAACTTCGTTTCGGTTCTCCTAACGGTCATTTGCATAGCTGCTTATGCTCCGCTGGGGCTACGCAACGCAGCGACAAGCGGTGTTCTGCTTTTACTTCTTATGTTTGCCGAAGGCTATGTCTGTAAAATTTCCCCTCGATGAGATGTTTGAATATAACCCTGAGTTCAAAGATTTGCTGCTGAAAATTAAGGAAGCATTTGGGCCGATCACGATTAGCGAGTTGCACTTAGACCGTGACGATGGGGCTGGGATGGTTCAGATTCACCCCGACCCCAATAAGTTCTAGTCACGCCAATCGGGTGCGTCATCACTGTCAGAATTTTCGCCAATCTCGATTTTGAAGTGGTGTAGCACTTCTTCTTTTTTGTCCTGCGTAAATATAAAGTAGCGATTGGTAATCCGAATTGGGTACACGCCGATGAGTGCTAGCAACAGCATGACTACGCCGCCAGCGGTGACGGCCAAAATGAGAAATGCGAAGGCGTCAAATAACGATCCTAAATATTCCATTTATATTCCCTCCAAGTAAAACATCTCAACAAACATTCGGCACGTTTCCGAGCGACAAATATCATCGAGCTTGTAGTCGATGATTGTGATAGGCAGGTCGTACTTGTCGATCAGAGATACGAGAGTACCAAGTCCTGATTTCAATTTGATGTCTGACTGAGCTAAATCACCCATGAGGATGAGTTTACAGTTTTCGCCAATTCGAGTCGTCACTGCTTTGATCTCGTCAACCTCTAGCTGCTGCGCCTCATCTACGAGTACATAAGCGCCGCCTTCATCACCACCAAATGATCGACCACGTATGGTTTCAATGGGCTGGAATTCAATGTCTCCTCTGGCCAAAGCAATGTCGTATCGTGCAGCGCCCATACGTTGGCGTAGCACGTCGATCATAGGAGCAAGCCAATGGGACATCTTCTCGTCTTTGTCGCCTTTCATCGCGCCCAGAGAGCGTCCTGTAGGCACGTTCGCCCTAGACAGGATGATGTGCGAAACCTCGCCCTTGAGATACGCATCAGCCGCATGAGTCACAGATAGAAATGTCTTGCCAGTACCGGCGCAACCAGTGGCTAGGAGTACGGGTGTGGCGTGGCAGTTAAGCGCTTTGAGATGCGCCTTCTGGTTTTTGTTTTTGGCAATAAGCGGTGGTCGTTGTCGATCATCGTGATATTTTTCAACAGCTCTCAAGCGTATTTCTTGGCTATCGCGATTCATTTTTTCTTTTCTGCGCTTAGTCATAAGTGTCCTGTCGTTGTGATGAAGTTGTGATGAAGTGTCTTTGATAGTATACTGTATTACATAATAAATCTTGCCATTCATTGCTCCTCCAAATAATTTAGCCCATTCTCACTGGGCTTTTTTTTTGCTTATTGATGCAAATTGATCTCGTCAATCAAGTCGATTGCTTTGGCCAGATGTATTTTTACTATCGGGTCGTGCGTTGCTTTATGCGTACAAGCTAGCGTGTTGCAGATTTCCTCTAAGTCGCGGCTTGACGAATACGGTGCTGACAGCAGAGTGTACATACTTTTAATTCTAAGCTTGTGTTCACGGTGCAGACATTCATCAGCCGCGACACCCACCTGAGTTCTCGCCATTGCGAATAGGTTTGACTCATTCATAAGTAATCCGTTTTTAGTTGATCGGAATGCTAATTATGAACGTGAGGGAAGGGTGGGTCGTCTGCCCCAAAAATGAGGCAGACGATTAAGGGAAGGTTAGTTGGTTTCGAGCCAATTACGAATTGTCTTGACAGGAACGTGCAGCACCTTTGAAATGTACAGCTCATCATGCCCGCGAGATGGATCGTACATCGACAACACACGCTGTTTTGGCGAGCGCGATGTCATGACAAAACGCTTATCATCTGTGCGGCCTGTACCGAACCCGATGTACTGCACCCGCGCATGGTTATCAGTCCACTCGCGCACCTTGCCATAACGCACTTCAAGAAGTACGTCTAGGTTGGCGTCTTTGCTGTTCATGGATGACTCAATCATCCGGTAGGGTTGGCTCTCAATGTCGCCAGCGTATATACCTGCGTTGTTTGTCGCGGTCTCGGCGTCATTGAAAACTTGAGTCACACGGATTTGAGTTTCAAGAACAGTCAATTGATTCGTGCTACCAGCCTCACGCCCAAGGCCACCATCAGACGGTTTGTTTGAGTGGTGAAGCATGACGATAGCCATACCCTTGTTACGAATTGCAAGGGCAAGTTTGTTTATACGCGACCATTCTTCGGCAGAGTTTTCAGACAAGCCGGAGAACGCACTGCGAATAGTGTCAATGACAACCACTTCCGGTTTGACATTGATTAACCATTTTGTAAATTCCAGAATACCTTCTTCCGATTTCATATCGATATTTTCTTGGCGACCTATAAATGGCGTCCATAAATTATAATTTTTATGGCTCGAACCAAACGAATCAGCAAACATCTTGAGCATGTTGCCCAATGTCGCCTTGCCGTTTTCAAAATCCAGATAGAGAACACGCGCCGGTTTCTTCACTTCAAAGCAGCCCATGTTTGTGCCGGTTGCGAGATGATACATCATGTGTGTTAAGAACATCGATTTGCCGTGGCCAGAATAGCCGTAGACTTGAGTGATCGATTCTTTCCTTAACCAAGGGTCAATGAGATACTCGTGACTGCTAGCCTCATCTATGAGCGCGTCAGCATCTTGCTCAGTAATTGGCTCGTACAACTTCGCCTCATCGGGCGCCAATGGTTCAGCCAAATGGATCGGCTCCACTGCCGATGTGCGGTGAGCGATGTAGTTGCCAGAGGAATCAAAACGCTCTGGGTGGTTTTTCTTTTCAAGCTCCCGCACTGAGATCATGTTGGTTCTGAATCGCGCTTCGTCTAATGGCTCAGAGAAATACTCGTCCATCATTTCGCGGGCCGCATTCTCAAGCTCCACACCCAAGCCAAATTGCAGGCAGGCCTCACTCAAAAAATTGAACACGAGATCGTGACGGCCAGTGCCGCCTGTTGGAATTTTACCGCCGTAGGAGTCTGCCTTTTCCTTGATGCGAGCGAGTGCAGGTGTGTGAGAGCCAGAGTATGTTAGATCAAGGTCAGCAAACGAAAAGTCGCTGGCTGTAGCGGCTGGAATCTGAGCCTCTGAAAAAAGTGGGTCAACCCACAAGGGCATGTCATCTGAAAAGTCTAGCCCATATGGTATATGGAACTCATAGTTTTTGGATGGTGGAATTATGACGTAAGAACCATCGCCTCGAAAATCCAACCCATCGCAGTGAAACCAATTGCGTCCAGCATTTGAGCCAACACGCGGCGGTCTACGCACACCATCCATCGGGTGCTTAAAATAGTAGTGAACACCGCGTCTGGTTTCAACACGAATAGGTGATGATAAATCGTTTGCCGCTGCGAATTTTTGGCTCGATTCATTATCGCAGTCAACGACGACTATGCCCGAAATGGCGCCGGTGATTAAAGCTATATGTGCATCTGGCCGCAAAATAAACCAGCGCTCCACTTCCTCGTGTGTAGGCTGCCGAGTTTGAAATTCTTTCCATGAGTCTATGCATGGACGCTTGGTTGACGGTGAACAAGGTATGATTGACCAGCCCTGCCCAAGACATTCAAGCGCCGCCTCCAACATGTCTGTCATCTATACCTCCGCCGAATCAGAAAAGTCAGGTGCAAATTCAATATAATACGAGATGTCTAAGTGATACATGTCGATTAGTTTGTCCAACATTTTGGAACTGAGTTTCCGTTGGGCGCGGAAACGATAGAACGATGAGCGGGATATGCCAACCTTTTGACAAAACGCATTCACTGAAACTTCTCTCTCAACGCAGTCATCCAAAACTCTGGCGTAGTTAATGCCGTTACTCATACTTTCTCCTCAAAAAAATTAATCGATATTTAAAAGTGTCCCAATATTGACACACTATTTTATTTAAGGCAAACTAAAGCAACTCGAAAAGACACTTAATGGAGAAAAAAAATGGAATGGGAAGAACTTGCAAAGGGTGCATCGTCTGAGCCAACAGGCTCAGAGTTTGAAGATGTGCTAGTCGACTACCTAGCTGCTAAAGATGTAGCCACCGAATACGGTAGTCGAGCAAAGATGTTGTTGGAACAGGCGAGTGCTATGGTTCAACTAAAAGATGGTGAGATCATGACAGTGAATGCATCGGGTCGCGAAGCTCCGATTTCTGTTCAGGGACAATCGCGATTTTCCTGTGACGCTAAGAAGATCAAAGAAATTATTGACACGCGTTACAGCTCGGCTGATGTGCCTGAGTTCATTCAGCAAAAATATACTGTTAGCCGCAAGGCGTTTGAGGAGTTAGATGAAGCAAAGCGTGATGCGGTCAGTGATGCAATCACATACAAGCAAGCACCTTTGAAGATTTATTGAGGAGAATTTATGTTTAAAACAAAACGCACAACTGATTTATCGGTTGTCAAACACAAACTACTTATCGCCGCGTTTCATGGCTACGGTAAAACCACCCAAGCAAAATACCTTCAAGAATATTTTGGTAAGGTGCTGGTGATTGACATGGAGAGCGGAGTGCAGAGTTTAACTGACACTGGGATTGATGTTGTCACTGTGACTAGCTGGGACGGTAAAAGCGATCCAGACAATGCTCGCTATTCATTTAAAGGATTAATGGAAGCGATGCGCACGAAGGACTTTGCTGATGCAGGGTACAAATGTCTGTTCATTGACTCTCTGACTGAGTTGTCCGATCTGCTGATGATTCACATCGAGAAAGAACACGAAGGTACAAAAAACGGATTTCAGCTCTGGGGCGACTACGCCCGCGTGATGGTTTCATCATTAAAATGGCTGCGCAATCTGCCATACCACGTCACAGTCACATGCTTGCTGGCAGAGGAGACCGACGACAATGGCGCGGTGACATACCAGCCGTTAGTGAAAGGCTCGAAGGTGAGCAAACATATTCCAGCTATCTTTGACCACGTTTGGTGCGGTGTTCGTTCCACTAGCAGTGGCGAAGGTGGCGAAGCCATTGTCCGTAGATTTTTAATCACTGACAATGTGCGAGGATATTTCGGCAAGGCGCGTGATCCATATAGATCATTAAAAGCAGTCGAAGAAACAGGCAATGTTACTGATCTTTTTAAAAAGATGAGTAAGGCACACAACACACAAAAATCAACTTAATTTGAGGATATATATAATGAGCTTTAATTTTTCAACGCTAAACCTGTCTGATGTAAATGGTGAACAAGGTCGCCGCTCGCTTGAAGCTGGCGATCATGTTTGCACTATCACTGATGCAGAAATGAAAGAAACTCGCAATGGTGGTTCAATGCTGGTCATTGAGCTAACTGGTGACACAGGTCAATCTGTGAGAGATCGTATCAACCTAGCCAACGCAAATCCAAAAACTGTCGAAATGGGCAGGGCGCGTTTGAAGCACCTGCTGGAAATGGCTAATCATCCTACCCCTGACAAGCCACAGAATATTGCATCCATGCGCGGACTGCATGTTGGCGTTCATGTTGTAGACGGTGATGACTGGACAGACGCTAACGGTATGATTCGCCGTGGCGGGGGCGAGCCTCGAAATGTTGCACCTTATTTTCACGCCACTGGTTCCGAAGCGGCTCCTACTGCTGGTGAAACCTTTGGAGATGATATCCCATTTTAGTTCGTTGGTTTAATTGAATAATAAAGGGGGCTGCGGCCCCTTTTTTTTAGAGGTAATTATGAACGATATATGCAAAGCAATTGATGACGCATATCTAAATGAGCCAGAGGAAACGCCAAGGCAATACATAGGAGCGTCGAGTGTGGGTAACGAGTGTCTAGCGTACCAAGCGTTCAATATGCGAGGATTTCCGAATACGCCAGCGGCACCAAATTTGAAGCGCATCTTTTCGATGGGTCATTATTTGGAAGATGTTGTGGTTGATGATTTAAAGAAGGCTGGTTACGAAGTGCTAGAAGTTGATCCTGACACAAATCGACAATTTGAGTTCTCCCACTGCGGAGGCCATGTCTCTGGACACTGTGACGGAAAAATCAAAGTCGATGGCGAATGGCAGATTCTTGAGATAAAGAGTATGAACAAAGCCAGTTTCCAGAAATTCAAAAATCATGGTATTGCCAAAAGTCATCCTATGTACAACGCGCAAATGCACATGTACATGGCGGTGTTTGAATTAACGAAGTCGCTGATGGTGGCCATCTGCAAAGACAATTCTCACTATCATGCCGAGGTCATTGAGTTCGATGATGTTTATTGGAATGTCATCGAAGACAGAGTTAACAAAGTGCTGTCTGGCTCTTGTGAACGTATCTCTGATCGTAAAGAAAATTGGCAATGCAAGATGTGCTTTAAACGTGAAGTTTGCTGGGAAACTCAAGATGAGCCAACCGTCCCGAAGACGGCGGCTACATGTAAGTTTGGCGAACCTGACGAGGATCAGGGAGGGTTCAAATGCTCTCGCTGCGAGACACGAGGTTCCTGCGAGAGTGAAACAGAATGGCGAAGGTTTAACTCGCGCCATTCTGAACTTCTTGAACTTCTTTAGCGAGAAGCCTCGCCACCCAGCCAATCAACTCCCGATTCCTTGAGCTGACGGTTCTGACCTAGCACTGGTATTCGGGAGATGATTTCTCGCCACGCTTGTCGTTCTTTCGCATTTGACTCGTCATTGTCGTCGAGAGCGCCGGACACAATATTTACGCCAGTACCGAAGGTGAGGCCGTAGCTTGGCCCTAAGAATGTAGAGGCGATGCGAGTAGAACCGTAAGCACCATTGTCGATCTGCTCGGCTGACTGATGGAACAAGTCAGCCAGAAGGCCGAAGCCACCAGCAAACATCAAGCCTTCAAGGTAGCGACCTGCCAAAGCATCCAGCTCGTTGTCGTCAAAGACTGGGCTGTTCTCATCGCGGCCAAGTGTTTCAAGGAACTTGTTGCCAGAGCGCTCTCGACGCTTGTACTCACCACCTTCCTCACCACCTTTGGCGGTGATGGTTTCGCGAAGACCTAATACCTGATCACCCACCATTGGCGCCATAAGTAGCAAGAAAGCGGCTGGTGCAAAATTCATTGCCTCACCCTTCTTGTACGCGCCGATGGTGTTATCCCATAGTGCCATTCGTGCGAGGCGGCCCATCATAAGGGGAAACGACTTGAACTGAAACAATAGAGCGCCAAGCGGTGATTGCCAGACAAGAGGTATGTCGTTCGCGTTAGGTGCAAATACAGACTCGTTAACCATTTTGTGCAGGGCTTCACGAACCTGCGGGTTATTCAGCGCAGCGCTGCCTTCTAATGACTCCGCGCCACCCTCCGCGAGATGGCTTAACCCAACTCTTGCTAAGAAGCGTTTAGCTCGTCGGTATTCGCCAGACTGAATTGACAGGTTGGTGCCATCCCCCTTGACGCTGCGGATCGCAACACGCTGCTCGGCTTTCAGGGTTTCGTAAGCTGCGGCGGCAGCATAGTCACGCATCACTTCCGTCCACTGGTTGAGACCGATACCTGCAAAGAATGCGTTAGATAGCTTATCGCCTTCGGTGCCTGTCATATATACAATCTTTTGGTGGGCAATTGAGGACATGCCTGCACCCACGTTGCGGATCGCATCGCGGTAATCGGGATCAGCAGACAGCTTGCCCAAGCCCTTGATGGCTGTGGTCAGGTTGCCGTTACGAATCACTGGTAACACCAAGTCAGTCATGGACGTGATGACTGTGTAGGACAGCAACGATACCGAGTTGAACATACGCAGGTTCTTGGAAGCAACGCGACTTGCCTCATGGTAAACACCGCCACGGAAGGGAGAGCGGCCACGCACAGCATCAAAGGTGGCCATCGCGTGTTTATAATCCGTCACGCTGGCAGCGGTTTCACCACCAGTTTCGGCTAGAGCATTGACGATGGCATCAACACGCTTAATGAGTGCTGGCTGAGATTTCATAGCGAGGCCTAACAAATGTTGTTTGGCGGCCTCTTTGCCTTCGCTCTTGATAATGTCATTAACAGTGTTAGCAATGTCGAGACCGTGTACTTCATCACGCGCAATTGGCATCATCATCTGATGCTGCAACTCGAACATAACTTCGCCATCAAACGACTGCATAGTCCGCCGATATACTTTGCCAGAGGAAAGTAGTTTAGCGGCAGCTTTTAGCCCGCCTTCGTGAACAGATGCGTAGTCGTAGAATGCGTGAGAGTTGACACCATAGTCATCTGTGAGCTGGATGCGGCGTGTGGACTCATTAAAGTATTTGGTCGTCAGAGCGCCAAGGTCGTTTACAAGGTAGCCTTCCAGTTCTTGCAGATTTTTCTTAGCAAATGGTTCGTCTAAGCGAATGATTCGCGAGAAATCGAGGTGGTCAGTGTTAGAGCCAACTTGATTATGCGGGTTGGATGGAATGTACACGCCATCATCATCAGTCAGGCGGTTCACCATTCGCTCAGCACGTTTTACGGCTAGGTCTTCGGCTAGGTCTTCACCACGCTCACGCGCTTCGGCTCGGAAGTACGCCGCCAACTTAGGTATAAACTCGGCGCGGTGCTTACCGATCATGTTGACATCCCAAACCTGCGGCAAGTAGTGTTTTATCTCGCCAACGAATAAGCCTTGTTGGCGCATTGTAGCAAGGTCGGCGCGGAACTGTTCGCGCAAGTGCTTGTACAAGGCAATCTCATCACCTTGCAGGCGTTTCTCAGCAGCACTACCATCTGGACGGCGCAGGGCTTTCAATACACGCGCTTCGCTAGCGGTTGGTTTGTAGCCCCATTGGTTGACACGATCTAGGTAACGCTTACCAACACCTTTCTCACCACTGTTGATGCGGTGCAGCAAGGACAAAACCGGCTGAATTTTTTGACCAGTTTTGGAGCCGTGTTTCTCGTAGAAACCAACGCCATCAACTGGCTTAATCTTGTCTGCCAACCAACTCATACCGGCGCGTCGAATCTGAACAGAGTTCTCAGCCAGCCCAGTGCTAAATAGTTTTTGCACCTTCTTGGCAAAGTTCTTGGATTCATCGCCGGAGCCAACATAGCCACGCGTGATCTTAGATAAGATGTCATTGTAGCCAGATGGATTGCCATTTGTTTCAGACATTGTGGCCACGAGCGTTGCTATATCAGCAGGCGTCACCTTGGTTTCTGGTGTATGAGCCATGCTCTTGATGACTTCACCAGTGAGCGCTTGAAGGGTTTCTGTTTCGACAGGCATGATGCTTTCTTTAGGTGATGTGAAAGCTTCATCGTCAATACGCTTTAAATTGGCGCTATCAAAGATAGCGAAGCTAACGATCCTGTCTTCTTTGTTAGTGTGACCAACTTTGGCTGCCTTATATCCTAGACCAGCCAGATGTGTGGTCAGCCCTTTAGGAAAATTGTGTTCAATGTTAGATAGCGCTGCGTTGATTGAGTCAGCTTTACCTAAGCGTTCGTTTATACTTCTAGCAGTTATGGGAGCAATGTCGCTTTCGTTAACAATCTTCATCAACATGCTGATTTGCGAATTAAGGTCGCCACGATCAGTCAGGTCGACTACCTCAGATGGCTTGATGTTGGTAACAACCACAGCATTGTGAGCAGGAACAGTGAAGTCAAACTTATTATATAAGTCGGCTTCTTCGATCTTGACGCTAAGGCGTATTTCATCTATCAATTGTTTAATTTCTAAAAGTCTGCCGCGAGCCTTCGCAAGCGAATCACCAGCCTGAAAAGCCATGTGGTTTTCTAAGGTGAAAGATTCCTTGATCAGTTCGGACAGGATTTCACGATACCTTTCCAGCCCGTTGAACTGAGTTAGAGCGCTCTCCACGTAATCACCTTCGTCAGCGCCGCTGCGGACTGCCGCTCGACGAGCTGCGTTTACGAGACTGTTGCGCATGTTCTTGGGCATGCCCTGAGATTCGTTGAACAGGGTGTTGGCGGTATCTGCGTCACGATGCAAACTAATTGCATCACCAAACAAGCGCGACTGACCATTGCCAGCATGGGGCTTTGAATCGACCATTGGCCTGCTGGTGGAGAAATACATCGTGCCAACACGTCCATCGGTTGAGTCAGTGATAGAGCCTCTGGTGAAGTTGACAAGATTTTCAACCCCGTCTTCTGGCATATCTCGCACAATGCTAGCGGCATACTCATGGAGTGCATCGGGACTGATATAACGAGCATGCAGCTTGTTGAATACGCCATGCGTTTTAGGTGATAGATCGCCAGCAAAAGTTAAGCGGCGGAACATTTGCTTCACATCGTTGCGGCCAATCATACCATTCAAAACATACATCGCGCGTTCGGATAAATTGTCTAACAGTTGATCAATGGTAGACTTGAGCTGGATAGACTGTGAGTCGAATCCGTCACCCTCGATATAATCAAGTGAACCAGTTATGTCTTCTTTGGATACGCGATTCGCCAAGTAGTTTGCCCAAGACTCAACGAACCATTCCTCGGCTTTGCTTTCGCCATGCCTGCCACTGTAACGGCGTTCTGCGAAATCAACTGCCACCTTATCGCCAGATGCTTTTGCTTGCTCGAATCCCTTGCGGATCGCCACCATGTCATCTTGTCCCAAGCTACGGCGTAGGATGTGGCCAATTTCGTGCATCAAAATTTGAGGAGATGTGCCTTTATCGGTATTTAAACCAACGATTACTCGACGAAGATCGGTGCGTAACCCACTGAAAGATTTTTGAGATGCATCAACCATTACCGCGTAGAATTCTTTTTTACCACCTACAACTTCCTCTAACTGAGCGGCGTTTAACAGCGGTACATCATCCAACTTATCTCGCGTATTCGCGTGGATCAGGTTGTACATGCGATAGAAGAACTTGCGCATATCTGCCTGAACATCTGCGTTACGATGAGTCAACATCCTCTGGCCATCACGAATAGCGATTGGCGCGTCAATATTAATACCATCTTCGGTGGTGACGGAGGCCATTTCCTTAGTGATGGCTTCCATAGTTGCGCCATCGCGGATTACATTAGGGCCAGAGAGCGAGTAGATTGAGTCTGTTTCGCTTCGGCGGTACGCTTCAACGTGTAAGTCGTTGATCATTTCAGTGTCGCCACTATCCAACGCTTGGTTGTAAGCATCACCCAATTGACGAGAGGTCATGGAAGCGAACTTCTTCTTAACTTTGCCAGTGGCTTTTGCGGCTTTCTTCTTACGTGCGTTTTGACCAATGATAATCTGCTTACGCTTCTTCGACATGGGTGCCTTACCACCTAGATCAACTTCGCGAATCACTTTATCGGAAGGTAATCGGATTGCATTACCTGTGGACTGATAATAGGAGTCGCCCAAGATTTCGGCGGCTCGCTCAATTAACGCTTTGTTCTCGTCAATTAGCTCGCTGATTTCCTTGGCGGCAGCGACCACATCCATCGCATCAGCTTGATGCACTTGAAGTGCCAGACCTTCGTCAAAGTCGATCTCGGCACCTGTGGTTTCGATGTACGCTTCAATGCCACGAATGTCGTCTGGTTTCACCCCAGCAATCGCCGCTGCATTGTCTAACAAGTCTCGCTGGCTTGGAGTTAACTCAATGCCGTCTTCGATAGCGTCCAAGATATTCTCGAACTCAACTATGTCAAACGCTTCCTCTGGTATAGCAAGTTCACCAGCCGCGCCGGATAGATATTTTACATAGATGGCGTTCACATCCTTGGCAAGCTTACGCATGTTGCGAGTCAGGCCTTTCTCGCGGTTTAGGATTTTAAGTTGACCAGTCTTGTTTTTGCCTGCTTCGCCTAAAACGGGGTCAGTGGTTAAACCGTAGCTAGCAAGAATGCGAGACTCGCTACGCGTCATAGCCAGAGAGTTTAGTGTGCGGGAGAGGTTTCGCGCATCCATGATGATGTCTTCGCTGGATGTGTTGATCGGCCTGCCTGATACAGACAAGTGACCATTGAACTTTTCCCAAACCGCGTTTAGCTCGGCAATGCGAGTACGGACTACACCAGCCGCCGTGGACTCAGTTTTGATTAGATGGGGTGGTAGGTTGGCAGGATCGTAAACGGCAATGGTCTTCTTGGCTTGGCGAGATACGGCAGTGCCTTCTGGATACAAGCGGTTGAATAGCGCCTCGGTTTGAGGTGATATGCCCTTGTTGTAGCCAGAGAGGGAATGTAAAAGGTCTTTGATGAAAACCGTAACCTTCGCCCAATAAGACGAGTTTGCTTCAAACATGTCGCTATGGCGATTATTCATTGCCCACTTCGTGAACATGTTGGCAAATAGCTCGTTGCTATCAAGATTTTCAGCGGTCATCTGCAACATAGCGCTGCGATCTGCGCCGATTGACTCCTTGTTGAAACCGCCAATATCTCCAATTCGGCTGTCATCCAGCTTACCGTTTACATAAAGCATGGATTCGATTTCATTCCAAAATTCCATACGCATCTTTGGTGTCATCACATTGATGTATGCCCAATGGCCAATTTCGTGCAGCATGGTTGCAACGGGTGGGATAAGGTTCTGGTTGCTGGCAACACTAATTACTGAACTACCGTCGGTACCAAAACCGTGTGCCCCATTTGATTTTCTGGTGTGTTGGGCAAACATAGGTGCGCCTTCACGAGCCGAAGCGCCTGCCATGCCAGAGATGCCAGAGATGATTTTATCAATAGCATCGTATTGCGCTTGGCCTAACGCCTCTAGCAAATCTTTAGCGGTGTTCCGGATCGACGGAGAATAGCCTGCCAGCATGTAGCGAGCTGCGGTTACAGCTTTTTTGCGAGACAGGTTGTCGCGCATAACGCCGTTTGGCACTAAACGAGCGCGAATCTCGTTGATATACTTTGCTTGTTCAATTAGTTTTGGAAAGTCGGCTTGCTTGGCGGGTACTATCAGATTTACTTCTGTCGCATCTAATAAATGAACAACATCAGCAATGGTTGGCGACCAGCCTCTGATATCGAATTTATTGAGCGCACCAGCATCAACAGCCAAGTTGGTGATCTCGGTAATCTCGTTGGCTGACAGGTAGTCCCTTGCATTAAAGTTATGCAGATCGGCAAACTTTGGAACAAAGTCGCTGAATAGAGTGGTGCGAGGCTGATCACTTAACGGTTCAAATAGACCGACAACCATTTCACGGTTAGCAGCGTTCACTTTCGGTGCGTTGTCTGGAACTGTACCAACCTGCCATTTCTCGGCAGGAGAATTACCTAGAATGTGAGCCAGACCTTGGCCGTTGTCGATCTGAGCATCGGTGATGACACGGATAGTTTGGCCGTCAGGGGATAGAATAGCTAAGCGGTAGCCATCTTGAATTGTAGGCTCCTCGACTTTTTGCAGTTCGGCCTTTGGCTTCGGGTCTTTAGGTTTGGGTGTTGTGGCGTCTGCCGTCTTTGCAGGCGGTGTCAGTTCAAAGAATGTTCCGGCAGCACGACTGCTTATTTCCTGCTCCAACAGGTAGCGAGAGACAAGAAAGTTAACGATGTTGCCACGTTTCTGGTATGGCTTAACCTGTACGGATTCGCGTACACCAGTCTCAGCATCCTTCTTGGTTTTGTGTGTGTGGACAACCAAGTAGTCAGACAGAATTTTGTGTAAGCCTGTACCCAGAATCTTTTTGCGATCACGGAAGTCCGACACATCAATGTAGCTTGTGATGTCGATTTGATCACGGTGATTTTCGGTAGCGCGGCCAGAAGATTGAAGGAGGTCTTTTACAGACTGATAGAACTTCTTGTCGTAAGGAGAGTAATACACGATCTGGCCAGCAGGAATGTAGCTGCGACCATTCTTGTATGTGCCTTTTGGATAACCGTCTGCCAGTACCATGCGTGAACCGATGGAGCGAGTGGTTAAGAACGCAACAGGGACTTGCTCGTTGGTAGCTTTTGCAACGGCCATATCCTGCGTAAGCACAACCGCTTCGTCCATTGGACGCTCAATAGATTTGGTTTCGCCACGTAAGGCTGCCTTGATGTAGGCGGTAGAGGCTTTCTTGTCCTTCTTGATGTTGGAGAACATTTCCCAATGTTCTAGGGAAGCGCCACGAACATTGTATTGAGTGCGTAAAATTTCGCGGGCATCTGCTTGGAAGCGTTTGCGCCAATCCCCAAGATGTTCGTTGATGATTACTCGCTGGTGCTTGTCTGACCAATAGCCAGAGTAGTTGATTTTGAGGACGCCCTTAACCCGCTTCATTCGCGCTTGGACATACTCATTAATAAAGTCACGAGCAAAGTCTTCGTCTGATCCGCTAGCCATTTCCTTGACGGCAGGCTTGCTATCAGTCTCGTTGGCTTCATCATACATTTTCTTGTACAAGCGATAGATTTTTTTACCATCTTTTCGCCCGAACATCGAAACGATTACTCGGCGCATTACTTTAAAGTCGCCTAGTACAGCTTCGGTGCCGGTCTGAACAATAGAGGTGAACAGGTCGCCAAGTGCGCGAGATACGTCAGCATCAGGAATCGAGTTAGCAAACTCAACAAGGTTTTCAGGAACATCAAATTCCTCGGCAGCTACTGTGTCGACAGCTTCGGTGATCTTTGCTTTCTCATCGGCTGCTTGGTTAGCTGACGCTCCTTGAGCTGCTTCGCCTTCGGCTGCTTGGTTAGCTGCTTCGCCTTCGGCTGTCTTAGCTTCGCCTTCGGCTGTCTTAGTCGGAGTGGTGGCTGTTTCGACTTTAGCTGCGGTAGCATCTGCTATAGGGTCAGGCTGTTCGATCTTCGCAGCGATGTTGTCGATAGCGCGTTCAATGCGAGTAATCTTATCACCCAGCTTTTCTGCGCCCCATTCACCAGCATTGTCTGGCTCTAGCAGCTCAAGGATACTGCGGGTGATGGCGTTCTTTTCTTTGCGAGACAGGTTGTCAAAGTCGATCTCTGATCCGTTCTCCAATGCACCTGCTGCAAAGGCGCGAACACGATCAGAGAATTCTGCCGCTTTGGTTTTCTTCTTTGGCTTCGTATCCGCTTTAGCTTGCGAGTCTTGTGGAGTTTGTTCTTTGGCCCTTTCATCTTCGATGATCTGGCGAACAGTAGCAACCGTAGGATGTTCTTCACTAGCAGGAGGTACTTGCTTGGATTCAGCGTCAGCCGTTTCGTCAATGATTTTCTGTTCTTCGGCTGTCTTCGCCTCGGCCTGCTTGGGTTGGGCTTGGGTCTGAGTCGTCAGAGGTGGTTCCTGTGATGATTGAGCAGAAGTATTTTGCTCTCCAGTCTGGCTGCTTGTTTGATCTTGAGCGTCCTGCTGATCTTGTTTGGCCTTTTGTTTTGCGCGGGCGGCTTCGGCTTTGGCTTTTGCTTCTTTGTACCGAGCCAGAGCATCGAGATAAGTTTCGCCTTGCTGGACGGAACCGTAGATTTTTGATCGGATGTTGTAGTCGTTGGCCTTAACGCGAGCCTCGTCAATTAGCTTTTGAGCCGCCTTACGAGCTGCGCTAGATTCTTCTGGCGTGGCACCTTCTTTGATGCGGCCTAAGATGCCTTCGGCTTCCGAGTAAATGCGGCCAATGTCTAAGGCGTCATCTTCAAGCGCTTGTAATAGGCGAGCCTCGCCATCTAGGTCGGCGCGTTCAGCGGTAGTAGGCGGGTTGTCGATGTCCTCAATACGAGAGTTAATGGCCTTGCGAGCATTATTGATCATATCAATATCAATATCTAACTGTTCGCGCTGACCCAGCGTTGAAGTGCCTTCGGATTCATCCACAGAAGGTGTCAGTTCTGTTTCTTTGGGTTCTGGATTAACGGCCTTGACGTAAGCTTCATGATTTTTGAAACTCAGTAGAGCATCAATACCATTAGCGCCACTGGTGTTGGCGGCTACATTAATTTCATCTTGCGAGAAACCGCGATCCAAAAGGGTTTTGTTGTCTTTAAGGATTTTTGAACGGGCCAGAGGAGTTGTTGCCGCACCTAGCAATGCAGAAATACCCCAGTTGCCGACAGCGCCGACAGCTACCGAAGCACCCAGTTGCAGCATGGAGTGATCGTCTTGTATGCCCAAGTCCATATCACGATTTTGATTGGCTGTGTCGATTGCTGCTTCTGACCCTGCACCTGCCAGAAACTGATGCTTAGCACCTGCCATGCCAGCTTTACCAGCAGCTTTCAATGCGCTCTCGCCAGCAAGCAAGGAGCCTCTTGCCACCTGTTTGGCAGCACCGCCACCGACTACGTTTGATGGGTTAAGTATATTAGCGCCAGCTAATGTTTTGGTGATCTCGGCTCCAGATAAATGGTCTGAAATCGAACCGGCTCTTGCTTCTGTGGTCAGGACGTTTGGCATTCTTTCGTAAGCTTGCGTTAAGCGAGCCATGCGGTCTTTGGCTTCACCTTGCAGGCCTTTCACACTGAGATACCCAGCATCACCGACAAATGCGCCTATCTCGTTCATATATGCATAAGATTGTTCGTTGTACCATTCAGCTAGTGCTTCCTCGAACGTGGCATCGCTCATGCCTTGGGCGCGAGCATTATCCATAATGTCACGGCGGAAGAAGGGGTCGTTTAGAATGTCTCTAGGATCGACTGCTGAGTAGTCGTAATTGGGGGCAGATGTAGATGAGCCAAAATCATTGAAGGTTATAACCTTTGGCATAACGGTACTCCAGTTAACCGATTTAATATGTGCCTAAAGATTAGCCAGATTTTAGGAAGGGGTCGTCCTTTCTCGTGGGTAAGAAAAAGCCCGCGAGCAGCGGGCTTGTTGGGGCGTTAGTCTTTCTTGAGCCAACTGCCAATGCCTTTGCCGATAGGTGTAAACTGATCTTGCATTTGGTTTGCATGCTGCTGCTTCGGTGTCAGTTCATCATTACCATTATCACCATTATTGTCTTGGGATGCGGGTGCGGAACCTTTATTCACATTCATTATCCCCTCTGCCGTTTCCAGCTTGCTTTGCAAAGCGGTTAACTCTCGATTCGCTTGTCCACTTGCGCTGGATAGTATTTTCAGGAATCCATCGATTTCGTTTGTTTTGTTTGACAGTGTGTAAGGGTCGAAGAACTTGCTGGTGTCCACGCGATCTTCCTGTA
>Ga0098061_1000230_pt1 | contig 25617 bp, 26 predicted proteins | sample 22_taG_FD_92579 | JGI IMG/M metagenome (GOLD analysis project Ga0098061, IMG submission 92579) | Marine viral communities from the Subarctic Pacific Ocean - 22_ETSP_OMZ_AT15343 metaG | ecosystem: Environmental > Aquatic > Marine > Oceanic | place: Subarctic Pacific Ocean | collected 2015-01-20
ATCAGATTCAGAAATAGTTGAGTTAGTTTCATGTAATTCTTTGCTTCCAGATATAAAAGTTATCATTGTGTTATGGTTTTAATATTTAGTAATAAAAAATCAATTTATATTTTAAAAAAATAATTGAAAATATTATTTTAATATTTTCAATTTTTTTATAATGATTTTTCAATTATTCCAACATCCAAGATCGTAAGAAGGCAAGCAGCAAAAGCTGCGCAGCGGTCTTACAATTAAGCATTATAAAGTTGCGTCAAGAATCCTGCCTCAATATAAATGTAATTGTAATTTCTAGCAAATACAAACAATTCACCATTTACATTACCAATACCATTACCTCCAGCAGTATTAAATGTCAAATTCAAATTATTGTTTTCTGATCTTGAAAGATTTGCAGCACCAGATGCATCTGAATTCTCTGGTTGCAATGCAAATGAATACATCCAAATACCTTTTGATGTAGGAATCGTAGTATGATGTTTATAAGGAACATAACGTGTGAAATATAGTTCATCTCTTGCATCAAGTCTATCTTGAGCATTAATTCTCAATCTAGCTTGAGTCATTGATCTATCTGGTAGATTTGTTGCGTTTCCGGCAAATCTATCCCACCAATCAAAACGTCTAACATTAGCTGCAGTTGCTCCATCTTCACGAACACCCCACATTAGGTGCAATACTGGCATAACATAAGGAATCTTGTAATTATAAGTAGAATCTGATACAGCTGTAGATCCATCATGTTGAACTTGTGTAATAACATAGAATGATGCTTCTTGAGCCAATCTATTTCTAGCAAAATCATCAAGGAACACATAATCAATATATAGTTTTACTTCAACTAGAGATGGAGTAGTTGCCAACGCACCTCCGCTTACAATATAACAAGATGCAACTGCTCTAAAGTATACTCTAATTCTCAATGTGGAATAAAGTAGGATTCCAATAGGAATTGCTTGAGTATAATCATCACACCACCAAAATTGGAATGGTACAAGGAATTTAGTTTCTGCTTTGGTTGCAGCGAGGGATTGGAGAGCATCTCCTGGTACTTGATTAGGATTTACATTAGCACCATCAGTAAAAGTTGTACAAAGATTGATTTCACCAATCAAATCATTGTAACCAGCTCTTTTACTTGCTGGAACTGTCAATCTAGACCACATATCCATATATTCAGCATATTGTGTATCTAGAGTCTGTGCTTGTGCTTTAAATTCAGCTTTAGTCATGCAATAAAATCCAATTGAATGCATCCATGCAACTGTATTCAATGCTGGTGCAGTTAGTGCTGGCAAAGTAACTTCCATTGCAGCACCCGCAATAAGTTCAGAATTTGCTGGTATAGTAAAATCTACTGTTCTACCGAAATTTGCTGTACCATTACCAGTAATTTCCATACTTTCAATAGCAAAGTTTTCATATGTTACATGAGAAGATTCAAAGAATGAATGATCTGCTTTATAATGTAAATATTTATCTTGTACTCCAACGAGAGTCAATTGAGAACCACCACCTGTCATAATTTATTTTTATTATTTGACTGTATATATTAATTGAAAAAAAATAAAAAAAAATAAAAATAAAATAAAAATAAAATATTATAAATTATTTTATTTTTTTTATATTAACAATATTTTTATTTTTTTTAATTCTTTTATTTAAATTTTCAAATAATAAATCCATAATGCTAATATGCTTTTTATTTATATGTATATATTTCATATTTTTACAATATATATTATATAAAAAAAAATAAATTATAATTTTTAATAAAATAAAATTATATATAATAAATATATTAATAAAAATATAATGAAAAATAAATCAATTATTCAAGTAAAAAAGGATAATTTATTTAAAAAAAATACTAATATAAAAATTATTATACCAAAAATACATTATAATAGATATAAAATATCAATTAATAAAAAAATACAAGAATTATTAAAATATATTGAAAAATATAAAGAAATACCATATAAACATGATGAATTTTCTGATTACAGTTATATGGGTATATTTTGGAGAATGTGTAAATATAGAAATAGATTTAAAAATGATAAATATAAAATTTTATTAAAAAATAAAATATTATATGATGATTATTGTAAATATTTATTAAATAAACAATTACATTCATACTTTTAAGAAAGTCTGGATACTATATATTCCATAAATTCATAAAAATCTTCATTTTTTTCATGTCCATTATAATAATATAATAAACTTTTACCACTTTGTAAATATTTAATCATATCTTTATGTTTTTCAATTTTATCAGATTTATTCAATATATATGATAAAATACAAGTTTGATTATATCCTTTTACTAATTTCTCATCTATATTTTTATCAGATTTTAATGCAAATATTATTTTAGTTTTTAATTCTTTTATTTTTTCATCAAGATTTGATAAATTAAACTTTGATGTTAATAAAAAGTTATCATAAGTTATACAATATTTATGTAATTTGGCTGAATCCATATTTTATATAAAAAATAAATAATTATCTTTAATAATATTTTAATTCCAATAACATTTCCAACACACAGGATTATATAATTCATCACCACCTATTTCAATAAGTTTATCGTTTTCTATCTTTTTCTTAGTATAAGATGCTTCGCTTTTACATTTTACACATATTGCATGTCTAAAAATAACAGATGTAGCTAATGAATACAATTTGTTCATTATTGGAAATGAATTCATGTTACTGTCACTTGAAAGTCCAGTTGCATAAATAGTTTTGCCTTCATTTAATAAAAGTTGTATAATTTTATCTATATTTTCAAAAAATTGTATTTCATCAATACCTATTAAATTATAATTTTCTGATTTTTTCAATATTTCTTTAGTATCACTTATTATAACACATTTTTTATTCAATCCAGAATGAGTTGTAATTTCACTCTTAATTGAATATCTTTTATCAAAATTAATTTTGAAAATAATATATTTGTTATCTTTAAATTTATATTTAGATTTTTCTAAATCAGAAATTAAATTAGTTGTTTTTTGTGAAAACATAGGTCCGACACTTAATATGAATTGAGACATTGTTTCTTATATAATATATTAATCAATTTTATTTTAATATGTATATATAGAATAATATGAATTGTATGAAAAATAAATTATGGTTAGATGACCCAGAAATATTAATAGATTCTGATAAATTATTTGATATATTTCCTATAATTTTTTGGAAAAAAGGTAAAAATGTTTGTAAAGTAGATTTAATGAACTCAATTATGAGATCAATTATATATTTAGTGATTGCTCTTATTATTTTTTGGGATAATAAATTAATTAAAACATTAATAATGATAAGTTTATTTTCTTTAGTATTAATGGAAATTATTTATATAACTAAACATTATGCCAAAAATAATAAAAAATATTTTAAAGATATTTACAATGTGTCAAAAGAAAATATGACATCATATAATCCTGAACGATTTGAATCATCGAATAGCATTAGAAATCATATATATGATCAAAATGTTGTCAAATGGACTGATGATCAAAACAAATATAGAGAAAGATACGATAATGAAATGAAATTGTCTGATAGAGTTGAAAATATAATTAAAAGTAAAACACATAGATTACGAGACCGTAAAAAAATAAAATTAACAAATGTGAATGTTAGATCAAAAAATACAACAAATATGTTAAATTCAATCAATGATTGGAATAATGATCCGACTCAATACCTTGATAGAGAGGAAAAATATTTTCATGATAATTATTCAAGAAATAGATTACGTGTTGCAATTGGAGAAAATAATAAAACCATTGATGGTTATGCTTATGGTGCTCCACAAGAAACAGCTATTTATAATCGAATTCCACAAAAATCCTATATGGATGCAATGGGTTATTATGATCATCATCCACGACAAGTTTAAAAACTAACGACGATAACGTTTATATGCAAATACTCCTAATATAATTAAAATTATAAAAATTAATATTTTTTTCAATAAATTATAAAAGAAATCTTTTATTTTTTTCTTTGGATTTTCAATTAATTCATTTTCTAATTTCTTCAATCCTGGTTCAATATAATCCACCCATAATTTTTTCACTTCTTTACCAACAAATGCATCAATTTCTTTTAATTTATTTTTAAATTCATCAAAAGCTTTATTAAATAAAGTTTTCATAGTAGAGATATCTTTTGTTATTTCATTTTTTATAAGAGAAATATCTTTATTAATTTCTTTCTTTATAATTGAAAAATCTTTGGTTAATTCTCCCTTTATGACAGAAATATCCTTTGTTATTTCTACTTTAACTTTATTTACTACTCCTATAAATTTAGTAGTTAATTTTGTAACAGTTGTTTCAACAATTTTCACAATACCTTTTTCAATTGACTTAATTCTATCTATAATAACTTTTGATTCATTTGCAATAGCAGTTTCCACTTTCTTTATTATTGGAGATAATTTCTTAAATACAGCTTGTTCTATTTTCAATATTAAATCAGGTATTTTTTGTAAAATTAATTTTTCAAAACTATGTGAAAAATTCACAAATTCTGTTGAGATTTTCTTAAATATACTATGTTCAAGCTCTGCTAATGAATTTTTAATTTTACTTAGAATATTTGCCATACTAGTATTTATTAAACCAGATACTTTACTTTCTATTCCAGAAATTTTTGAACCAACATGTGATTTAATACCTCTTTCTAAATTAACAATCTTACCTCCTACTGAATTAGTAATTCCAGCAACCGAATTTTCTAATTTTTGTTCAAATGATATAAATTTTTTAGGAATATGACCAACATTTGTTGAAATATTTTTGACTTCATTTTTTAATTGAGTTAACTCATTACTTAATTTAACAATATCTTTTGTTATATTTTTTTCAATATCAGTTATATCAGTTTTCACTACATTGATTTCACGTGTTATACCATTTTTAACATTATTTATTACATTTGTAATCGGCCTCGTTATATCATCTACAATACCCATTATTATATATATTATATTTTAATAAAAATTAAATTATATTTTTATTTATACAATGGTTAAATGTTTATACATTCATAATGCAAATTATCATAAAGTTATAGATATTGATAAAAATATATTGCCAGATAAACAATTGATTAAAGATGCATTGTTTCCATTACCATTTCATATGAATATTTTCAATTGTAAAGATAAATTGTCAGGATTATTTGAAACTAATCAATTGCAAATATCTTTTGTTTGGCACGGTAGTATGAGAAAAAAATATCAAAAACAATTAGTTTTTATATTTCCAAGACCCGTTAATTGGACACAAAAAGATTTCTTAGTACTTTTTAAGCAATATGGTGGAAATTCAGTTAAAAATGGATCATTTAATAAAATGGGAACATTTATAAATAAAGCCCATAAAATATTAGGACCAATGTTGATATTTTTGACAACAAGAGATATGGTTAAATCTGATTATAATATGCTTGTAAATGATGCAAATGATAAAAGAAAATTCAATGAAAGAATAAATGCTAACAATTCTTCTATTGATAGAAATAAATTCAAAAATGATAGAGAAGCCAGAAAGAAAATGGCGCATGGAGCATTTAAAGCATTGAAAAAATTTAAATATATGCCATTAGAAACATTATATTTAATATTTTTACCTCAATTATTGGAATTTTATGTTCATGAAGGAAAAGAATACTTTAATAGTTTTCCATGTTATAGTTTTTCATATGAACCTGGATATATATTGCAATTTATATTAACTTTATATTCAAATAATAATCAATCATCAGATTGTTTATGGAAATCTAATGAAAATAAAATAACAAATGATTATAAACCAGGTGAATGGAATGTAATAAATAAACATATGTTATGTCAAGCAGAAAAATATAAATTTAAATATAGACCGTATTTTTCTTAATTAATTCTCTTATTAAATTTCCATTATCAATTGATCCATAAAAATAATTATTATCATCATCATCTAATTCAATTATATTAAATTCATTATTATATTTAAGACTATTGATAATTTTACTATTATCAGCTTTTATTTTATCAATTTTATTTGAAAATATATATTGAGAAATAATAACCACTTTTAATTTACTATTTATAAAATAACTTAATGAATCGTCTAATGAAATTATATTATCTGATTTAAAGAAAGTTATACCATAAATATCATTCTTTTTTTTCAATTTATAAGTATTATCATAAATAATAACACTTGCCAATGGTTCAAATAAATTATATAATAAATTATATAATCTTTCAGAATAAGCTACTATAAATAATTTGTTTGATTTAAAATTATATATTGTCTCAAATATTGATAAAAAATATTTATAGTTATCAGATTTAAATATTTTTTTCAACATTATAATAGATTTATCATTATAAATATCTTGATTATATTTATATTTCATTTTTTCAAAAATATAATCAGTATAAACTAATTTTCTATATTTTTTATTTTCAATATCATAACAAATATTATTATTATAAAATGTTATTAATTTTTTATTAGATTGTTTTAAATTGATAATATTGTTATCTTTTATTTTGTTTCCATGATATAAAAACCAACAACCTTCTGATTCTTTATAAATATATTTTATATTATTTAATATACCAAACATATTGTTAATTATTTTTATATATTAATCAATTTTATTATGATTGCACTTGAACTTCAATCAGATGGATGGTTATGGTTATCAAATGGGCAATTTAATAAATTAGAAACTCATGATAGAAAATCTTTGATGTTTGTATCTAAATATGTTGAAAATAAAAAATATGCAAAAAAAGGTAAATCATTTTCAGTTTGTAAAAAAACTAAAAAATATATAGGAATTCCACGAAATAAAGCTATTACAATTTTTAATAATAAAGAAATAAATATAAAAAATATAACATTAGGAACAGATGTAAAATTAGATATATTGAATATTAAATTAAGAGATTATCAACAATCGGCTGTTGAAAATGTAAAAAATTCATATTTAAATGGAAAATTAGGAGGTATATTAAAAATGGCTTGCGGATCTGGTAAAACATTAACATCTTTATGTTGTGCTTCTATGATTGGAAAAAAGACATTAATTGTTGTAAATTCTGGAGCAGCTATTATACAATGGAATAATGTTATTAAATCATTATTTAATAATAAAATAGGGATTTTAATAAGTAGAATGTCAATTGAAACTGCAAAAGAATTAATATCAAATAATGATATAATTTTAACAATGCATCACGCACTACATAAAGGTAAATTTAAAAGTATAGTATTTAATGAGATTGGATTTGTTATAATTGATGAAATACATTTATATATGACTAAAACATGGATAAAAATGTTTTATTTTATAAGTAGGCGTTATATTTTAGGTTTAACTGCAACAATTACACGTCCAGATAAATTAGATTATTTAATTCAATGGTTCGTTGGAGATATAGTTTATAGAAAAGATACTTGTTATAATGGAAAATTACCAAAAGTTATTATGATAAACTATACTGGAAATAAAGAAATAACAAAAATAGTTAAAACAAAAAAATATGATATAGCATATTCACAAATGATAACAAATACTTGTAAAGATAAATATAGAAATCAAATTATTACCTCAAATATTGAAAAAATATACAATGATAAAAAATCACAAACTATATTGGTAATGGCACAAAGAATACAACAACTTTGGTATTTATATAATTTATTCAAAGAAAAGAAATATGATGTTGGGATAATTTTAGGTATTAGTTCACAAACTAAAGAAATAAAAAACATAGTTGAAGCTTCATATGATAAAAAGTTAATATTTTGTTCTTTATTAATGGGAAAACAAGGACTTGATATTGAAACAACAAATAGAATGATTTTAATTAATTCTTTCAAAACAAAAGATCATGGAAAACATTCTGAATCATTGGAACAATTAACTGGAAGAATATTACGTAGAAAATGGGAAATATCACCTGAAATATGGATAATCAACGACATGACGACATTTTTTATAAATCATTATCAATTACGTTTAGAATATTATTTAGAATGTGGTTATAAAATAGAACATAGAAATTATGATGAAAAAGGTAATTATATTAAAAAATAATTTTTGTATTTTGTTATAAAATTGATTTTATATAATGATATATCAAATATTAAATGTTTATAAATTTAGATTTTATATCAATTATTAGTGTCATATTTGTTCTTATATTTACTATTATCATGTATAAAAAAATAACATTAAAATATAAAAGTAATATTCCCGTTCCTGATGTAAGAATCTATGGCGGATCAATTGGTGTAGGTAAATCTTATATTATTGAAAAACATGCTAAACAATTGAGAGAAATAGGAGTTAAAGTATATGTTTGGAGAGAAAGAGTTTATTTGTTTAATTTACAACAATTTTATGATCAAATTCCAGGATCAGCATTTACTTTACAAAGTATATCGTGGAATGATAAACAACAAATTGCTGAAAATATAATGGAAATTTTCAAAAATGAACCAACTGCCGTACATTTGATTGAACGAGGAATCCAAGATTGTTGCAAAGTATTTGGTGAAACATTATATACAACAAAATGGCCAGAAAAGAAATTTGTTTGTGATAATGAAAATGATTTAGAATCTGGTAAATGGATATTAACTGGAAAAGAAGTTTTAGCAATTTCTACTGCAGAAAAATTAATATTAACAAAGAATTTTATAAATGCTTATAAAAATTCTCCAATATGGGGTAACTGTACATACATTTTTGTAAATACTAGTTCAAAGAAATCTAAACAAAGAATAACTAACAGAGGACGAGAATCTGAGAAAAATATATCAGAAGATTATTTAGATGTATTAATAAATAAATATAACAAACTTAAAATCTGGTTAGAAGGCTTTAAATCTGTTAAAATTATAACATTAGATAATAATCAAGATTATTAATTTTATATTAAAACTTATTTTTTTTTATTAAAATTGATTTAAGTTTTAATATATTATAAACATAATCATATGCAAAATTCTTTAATTCTTGCATCTAATATCATAAATAAGTGTACAATTCCATACAACGATGAAGAAAAAAAGGCTCAAGCGAATTATAGAAGATTACCAACTTTAAAGAGATATGGATGTAATTTTAATTTAGATACAGAATCTGAATTTGAATTTCTCAAACATTGGGGCAATTGTGTTATTGAGAAAAAACAACAATCATGGATACAATTATCTGAAGAATTTGGCCCATTTAGGATTGATATAGATATTAAAAAGGATATTGAATATTACAATAATGATATAAGACCAGCATTTTTCAATAAATCGCTATGTAAAGAATTTTGTACAATATTACATGACATTTTATATAAACTATATGATGATAATGTATTAAATAGTATAGATTTTGATCCTAATATTATTATTATGTTAAAAGATAAACCAAAACTTATCAATAATGGAAAAATAGTAAAAGATGGTATGCATATTATGCTTCCTGGTATAATTGTTGATTGTGATACTCATATGTATATAAGAGAATTATTATTGGACAATTTGACTGATATGGATTTTTTTAATGATCAAAATTTAGAAGATGTTGTTGATAAGAATATGTATAGGAAAAAATCTCCATGGACATTATATGGTTGTTCTAAATCTAGTAAAATGTGTGGAGTTGATCCACCATATTTAATTAGATATGTATATGATTTAAATAATGTAAAACTTATTGAAAATAACATATCAATAGTTCCAAATATTAAAAATAATGAAATTCCTCAATATTTAAGTATTCATGGAAAATATGATAGAACACAAATAAATAAGGATATATTGAATAAAATTAATAATAAAATAAATAAAAAACCGGCAATTAGTATTAATAAAACTGTTATAAATGGACCATTAATTTTATTAATGTTAGATTTGATTGATAATATAAATATACAAAAAAGACAACCATATGGTGGCTCAGCTAATTCATCTGGGTTTAGAGATCTTGTTTTGTGTTGTTTATCAATATCAAAATCTCATGTTTCAATTATTAATAAATTGAAAGAAAGATTTAAAAATAAACCAAATATTGATAATAGAATTGATAGTTTTGTAAAAACAATTAGAGATTCTTTCAATTGGAAATGTGAAAGATTGATAAATTGGTCAGCTGAAGATGATTTAAAAAATCATAAGAAAATTATGAATAAACATATGGCATATGAAATATATTTATCAATAAAACATAATGAATTATGGCAATCTGAATATAAATATGCTAGTTATTTACAAAAAATAACTGGAGATAATTTTAGATCACAATTTGATAAAACTGGAAAATGTACTTTATATGAATTTAAAGATCATATTTGGAATAGATGTAATGGTGATTCAACTATTAAACAAAAAATTTATAATGAATTATCAGAATTATACACAGAAGTATTACATTTGATTACATCAGAAAAAATGAATACAGATAATGCAATAAATGATAAATTGAAGAATACTTTTAGTGATAAAAATATAAATAATAAATCATTGAAATATGCATATAAAAAAATTGAAAATGAAGCTAATGAAAGTAATAAAAATAATATTTATACAATAAATTTATTGAGAAATGTTATTAATAAAAATTTCAGAAGTAATTCTGGTTCAAATGCAATAACTAAAACATTTAAGGAAAATATTGATTATCCAATGTTTAGTCAGAAATTAGATTTAGATATTAATTTATTAGCATTTAATGATGGTATTTTGGAATTAACACATCCATTTAGGTTTAGACCTGGGCGAAAAGATGACATGTTATCTCAGAAAATTTCATATAATTATCCAAAACCTTGGGAAAAGGTTAAAGATACTGAACCGGCTAAAAGTATGGTTAAAATATTGAAAGATATACATGGTGAAAATTATACATGGAAAATGTTGACCTCTGCAAGTTTTTTACCTGGAAATAGGACTAGTTCACTAGTTTATATAGATTACGGTTTAGGTGGAAATGGAAAAAGTGTATTTTATACACTTATGAAATTAGCTCTTGATGTTTATTTTGGTATAGTTGATGCAGAATATTTTGTTGGAAAAACTAAACAATCAGGTCAAGCAACTCCTGAAATTATGCAAGTGAGAAAATGTAGACTTCTTTTAATTAATGAAGCACCTAAACATTCTAGATTCAATATGAAAACCGTTAAAACAACATCAGGAAATGAATTGATGGGTGGCAGAGATTTATATGAACCATTTGTATATTTTGTTCCAATGTGGAGAATAATATTTCAAGTTAATTCAATTCCTGGTTTAAATGAATTTACTCATTCATCAGAAAGACGTTTTATTGTTAATAAATATTTGAAAACATTTAAAGAAAATCCAAATCCTGAATTAGATGAAATACAATTAGATTGTGATATTTTATCAGATATACAATCATGGGGACCTTTAATGATGAGTTTATTAATGTATTTGTTTATAAATAATGTATATGGTAAAAAAATTAAAACACCTGAATCTGTTTTAAGAGATTCTATGGAATTTGTTCATAGAGATAATCATATTGGTAATTTTGTTAAACAAAAAATAAAGAAAAGTGAAGATGTTAATAATAAAATAACATTACTTCAAATTAAACGACAATTTGATGCATGGAAAAATATATATGTTGGAATTAAATATCAAGTAAATATGAATAGTCTAAAAGAATATTTAGAAGAAAATTTTAAAACTACCTATATAAAGAAAAGTTCTTTAATTATTGGTTATGAATTTATTGAAGATCAAGAAGGAACAACCTCAACTGATTAAAAAAGATTTTAAAGTTGTTTCACAATTTTCATCATTTGATGAAAAACTTTTATTTTTCCTCAAAATTAAGAATAAATTGATTAAAAATTCAAAATTATTATTTAAACAATATCCAATAGAAATATATGAAAATGTAAAATTAGATTTTATTTATACAAAAAAACAAAAAGAAATATTGAAAAATACAAATGAAATCAACTTAACAAAAAAATTAAATAAATTATATGAAAGTAAAATAATACAACATATTCCATATACTTTCAAAATTTCAAAACATAAAAAACATATAATATCATTTCAAGAATTTTTTTCATTTAATCTATATACACTTTTGGTAGAATATCCTATAGCTAATTCATATTTTTTGGATAATATTTTATTTATTATTGATGTTGTTATCAAAGAAAACATTTTATTAAAAAAATATAATATATTTCACAATGATTTACATCTTAAAAATATTTTAGTAAATGAAAGTAAAAATTCTTTAGATGTTGCTATTAGTGATTGGGAATATGGTGAAATTGGAATAAAAGATCAAACTTTGATAAATTTTTATAAAAGATATTTTCCATTGTTTACTATGAATAATATATCAAATATTGAAAGATTTAAATTAAATACTCATTTTATTGATTTATATAAATTTCTTGGTTCACTTAAATATACATTTTCATTAAATTTATATAAATCAACAGTTAGCATTTATAGTATTATAGAAAAATATCATGATTTAATAGGTGAAATATTAATAAGTGATAAAAAATATAAATTAAAAAAAATATCTAATGAAATGTTAGATATTTTATATTTGGAAATTAAATGGATTAAATCATTTACATTTGATTACTAAAATTAAATCTGTTACTTCCTAATGAATTAGAAACAACATTATTTGTTGTAAATTTTTCTTCAGTACTTTCATATTTAGTATTGTAATCATTGATTTTTAATCTAATCGAACTTGTTTTCTTAGATTTCTTTGGCTTAGTTTTAGAATTAAGTTGTTGGAGCTTATCTTTTTCATATTGTTGATAATGTGTACTCTTCTTGATTTCAACAATAATTAATTCATTTTTTTCTTTCTGTTTCTTCAATTCATAACCTCTCTTCTTCTTATAACGTGGAGTTACAAGAGCCCATTCAAGTGAAATAAGTTTCTTAATAAATTCTGCCTTAATTTTCTTAGTATCACTTGTAAATTCCATATCCTTCAAAACATCAATTAAACCTAGTTTTTGTTTAATTTTTTGTACACCAAATTCATTTAAATCAGGTTCACCAGTTTTAGTCTTCAATGGAATATTTTCACTCATCAATAGTTTCATGATAACTTCATGTTGTTGTGGATCATATTTTTGAATATCAAAATAATGTTTATCCCACAATTCAGTCAATCTAGATGTCAATAACTTAATTTTATTGATATCTCTATATTTTTCTCTATCATTCACAGCGTGACCAATTCTTGAATTTAATTCTTGTTCAATGCCTTCAGCCTTTCTTTGATCAGAATATTCTGTCGAAGCGTTTAAACTCTTTGGATAAGCTGGAACTCCGGTTTCTTCATCACCAGGATATGTAGAAAGAATCTTTTGAAGCTTTCTTTTGTATGATAGATCAGGTTTAACAACAACCTTTGGTGCAAAACTATATTTGCCTTCAGTTCCAACCAATTTAATGCCAGTAACTAACTTATCACAACATTTCAACAATTTATCAATTGCTGATTCATCCCACTTGTCTGCATCTTGAAAACATTGAATATCTGTTTTTAAATATCCGATACTTGCAACAATTCTACTTTTTTGATCATCATTCATAACTCTTAACATCTTTAATCTATATAGTTTATATTTTAAAAAGCTTTAGTAAAATATTTTTTTATTTTTTACACTTAAGTTTGTATTGTATAAAATTTATTATTAAAATCAATTTTATTTTTTTTATTATTTAATTTATAATTTATTTAATTAAAGTCACTTTTTAGAAAAAAAGTGACATCAAAAAGTTATAAATATCATAAAAAAATAAAAATATTGAAAATATATGATGTTATAAATAGAAATAAATTAGAAAAATTAAGATTTCTTAAATTTAAAAAATAAACAAAAAATATTATATTAATCCTAAATTAGTTGCCCATTTTGTGGTAACTTTATTTTTAACTATAACTTTATTTGATATTATTTCTAATTTTTTATATTTTTTTCTATAATAAAATTTTGTTGAATAATTTTTAATATATTCATTCCAATTTTCAATATCAATAATATCTCCATTTTCATAATCATTGTCATCATATAGTTGTACAACAAGATTTTCCATAGTAGAAGTAATACCACAATTAAATAATAATTTCATAGCATCAAAATATGTATATTTCATAGCATATTCTAATAAACTTTCTTTATCGATATTTAAATTTAAATTTATTATTTTAATTAAAGTTTTTTCATCAATCCTTTTTTGATAATAATAATCATTTAAGCTAAACTTAATATTTTTATAATCACTTAATATTTTAATAACATCGATGTTATTTTTATTAATTGATTTAATATACCTTTCTTTAAAATATAACATTATTATTTTGATTAATTTTATTTTTTTAGATATATCAATATGTTCTTCACAAATATAAATCATTAAGGACCGAAGTTTATATGTGCCATTTATTTTTTTTACAATATATTCAAATTTATTTTCAATATCATTATTATTGAATAATATATTATCTTGATCATTTTCATATATAATATTTGAAAATAATAAATTTATTGTTTCCAATTTACTATATAAAAATAAGTTTTTATAACATCCACAACTAAAAATATTTCTTATTGTGTTTCTATTGTAAGAATCTAATATAATTTTTATTATTTCTATATTATTTTCTCTTATATATTTATTAATTAACAATTTCAATTCTCTATTTCCAAAAATGGTATTTTCAATAGATTTAATCATCAATTCAATTGGTAAACGTGGTATAAAACAATATACTTTGATATTATCAAAACATTTTATTTTTTTAAACATATATTTTAATATTTTTATGTTATATTTATGAAAACTGTATAATTTAATAAATAATTTATCCATTAATTTATTAGATTTTTCTATTTTACTATATTTAAATAACATTTTAAATATTTTAAAATTTTTTGGAATAAATCCGTAACTAAATTCAAAATTTATTCTATTATAATTTAAAATTTTTTTAACAATATAACTATTATTAGTATTAATCGCAATCCTTAAAACATTATCTAATATAGGTGTATCTGTATTTTCATTAATTAAATTATTTATAATAATATTTATTTTTTTAAATTTAAATAATTCTTTAAAAAACTTTCTATTATAAAAAGGTGTGTCAGCTTGAAAAATTAATTTAATATTATTACAAATTACATCATTTTTATATAATTTTTTAAATTGTTTATAATTTATGTTTTTTAGTAATTTATATAAAGTTATTTTATCCAATTTGATAATACCTTTTATAATAAAATCAATCACTAAATTTAATATAAATTTTAAATTATCATTTAATAATACTTCTCTTATATTGACTTTGGTAAAAAAATCTGATACCAAAGCATCATCTTTAGATATGTAATTATATTTAATTGATAATAATATAACTTTCATATATGTTGAATATTGTTCATAAATATTGCTATTATAGTAAATATTTGTTATTGATTGCACAACTTTATTAGTTCGAAATGATTTTTTAAATTTTAATGATGATAAATAATTTTTAATAATATCATAATGCGAATATGTGAATTGTAATGAATATAAATTATCTGAACTGGCATTTAAACCAGTTAAAATGTCTTTATATAATATATACATCTTATTATAATATATAATAAAATCATTTTTATTGTTCCTCAATATATTTTTTTATAAATATTTGTATAACTCCTAAATTCCCTATATTATATTCAACTATCAATGGAGCATCTTTTGTTAAGTACAATTTCACAAATTTCTTACTAATTTTATGTAAAGTACTATATTGACTTAAAAGTTTCAAATAATATATACCTTTAAATAATGTTTTGTTTTTTGAAGAAATATATAAAGTTTCATTTTTAACTGTGTATTTAGCTTCATAAACTTTATCATCTATTGATTTTCCTTCAATTGTCAATTTATCATTTAACATTATGAATTTTATTTTTTTAGTATTAGTTATTTTAATCATATTAGATAATTTTGCATTAAAACTATCTGCACTCAATATAATTATATAATTTGGTATTTTCTTTATATAACTTTTATTATCTTCTGTTTGATTTGTTAATGACATTTTATTTGGTAATTTAAAATGTATATCTTCGGATACAGATTCTTTGATATTTGGAGATAAAGTTACTCGTATTGTTGTAGTTTTATATTGACAACTAAATAATTCTATTCCTATTGTTTCTTTTGAGTCTAATACTTTCAATACATCATTAATGTCTTTTATATTTAAAATTCTTCTAAAAGGCTTTGATACCATATATTTTTTAAATTTTGATGCATATAATTTCATTTGATAATCATGATTTCTTAATTCTAAATGTATTAATATGCCAGTTTTATCAACATCTAATTGAACATAATTATCATTTTCAGTTAACAAATGTTTAAATGCAACCATTAATGTAGTTTTATTTTCACATTCAAAATATAATAATGATTCTTTACTTTCTATGTAATTTATTTCTTTTGTATTGTAATCTTCTGATGAAATCGGCCATATATTTCTTGTATTTATTTCAAAATCTCGTACTGGAATAAATTTATTTTTATTTTTTTTATTTTTTTTATCAATTTTAGATGTAGACATAATATATAACAAATATAATTTTATACTTTATTAAAAAAAAATAATAAAATTAATTAATTTAAAATAAAATATGTATATAATAAATTACATTTATTTAAATTAACAATATATAAATCTTTATTTTTACTAATATTTTTTCCATATCGTACTTGTCCAATAATTTTATTATTCAATTCTAATAATATTTTAGTAATATGTTTATTTTTTGGTATTATTTCATATTTCATTAATGATTTAACATTGTAAAGTTTAAAATCATTGGTGTTTAAATATTTTATCATTATATATATAATGTCTAAAAGATGGAATTTCGATAGTTCTAAACATGGAAGATTAATATGGTCAAATTTAGCTATTTATGCATTTAGTTCTCCAAAATTCTTTTCAAAAGAAGAAAAAAGAGAATATAAATATTTATTTACTTTATCATTAACAAAAATATCTTGTCCTGTATGTAGAAAACATTCAAAACAATTATTAAAAAAATTTCCATTATCTGGAACATATTTATCTGGAAGAGATAAATTAATTGAATGGTTATATAAATATCATTTAATGGTTAATAAATCATTGAAAAAGCCTTTTGTTTCAAAGATATCTTATGATAAATATTGGAAAAGTAAAATTGTTGGACATTCAATATCTAATTGAATATAAATTCATTTTTGAAATATATAACAAACAATATGGAAACCAACGGAATTGAAACAATCGAATTACCAAATAACAACGATAAAGGCATGTTGATAAATCTATTTAATAAACATATGACAACAATTATTATTGCAATAATAATAATAATAGTTCTTATTGTTGGAGGAATTATAACAATTATGTTTATAAATTCAAAGAAAAAAAATAAAACTACCAAAAAAAATAATAAACGGCATCAAGAAATAGATGAATCTTTAGATAATTTACATCATGAATTAGAAACTGGGGAAGCTGACGCAGAATATAGAGATGATAGAGAAGGTGGTGGCAATATGCAACCAAGTACTTTAGATGAGATGGAAGATGATTCTGATCTTATGTAATTTAATCTTCAATATTAAAAATATTTGTTTTTTCTTTAATAATTCTATCTAAGAAATTATTTTTTTCAATTTGAGTCATTTGTTCAAATGATGCGTCAATTTTAATTTCTGGTGTTAAATTATAAAAAGCATCTATTCTTTGTTCTCTTAATTCCATTTCTTTTGAACGTTTTCGTTCAAGTGAGAATTGCGAAATATCAATTTTCTCTAATTCTTCAATTTTATTCAATAAAAATAATCGACTTAAAGAACTTCCAGGTTTTTTATTATTTTTAATAAATTTATAAATTATTGAAAATAATAGATACTTTAATCTATCCCAATACTTATATTTATCATTAATCCAAATTTCATTAAGTTTTGAAAAATAAGGATTTAAAAATTTATTTTTATTTATATTTATTACTAAGAATTCATTTATCGCAGTTTTAGTTAATATTATTGCTAAATTAACATATTTAAGAGTCATTTGTTTGGTTTTCATAATTTTATAATATTTAGTATCTTCATTAATTTTATTTGTCATAAATCCATAATTTAATAATCTTTTAATATATTTTTTAGAAAATTTTACATTATATTTATTAAATTCTACGAGTAGATTATTTAATCTATTTTCATAATTTGATTTAATATTTGATTTTATTTTTGATAAAATTTTTATTTTTTTATATTTAAATTGTTTAATAATCTTTTTCTTTTTCATCTTAGCGTTATTCAATACTTTTGTACTATATTCAACAATTTCTTGTGGACTTTTATTAGATATTTTATTGAATATTATTCTCATTAAATCTTTCACAATAATATATTTTTTAGCTTTCAATTTTAAATAAAATTTTATATTTGCGGTTCTTAATGTTAAAAATTTATTATATGAATTAATTTGTTTATTAAATGGTGTTACTATAACATTGTATGAAATTTTTTGTTGTAATTTAACAATTTTATCTACAGCTATTTTTTCATAAATTAATTTTATCAAATTTTTATTATTTAATCCGATGTTTTTCAATGAATTAAATATCTTCTTTGAATATAAATTTTTAAATATATAGATCATAAATTCTATATAATAATTAATTATAGATAAATTATTGTAAACTTTTGGAAAAGATTTATATAATAATGAATCAGTATTTATTCTTATATTTAAATTAATTGCTTCATTCATTAAAATTGATAAAATAATTAAAATTAATATTGTATCCGTTATTACTTTAATTTTATCAATATTTTTAATTTTTTTCATAAACATTGATATTATATATGAAAATTCCATATCAATCGATTGTAATATTCTATCTTCATTATACATAATAATTATAAATACATCAGAATTGAGAATATAATTAATTTTTTCTTTTATGTATGTAAAATCTTTATAACTTTGTAATTCAGAATAAACATCTGAAGCTAATTCGTGTTTAATGAAAAATGTATCATAATATTGAGATTCATTATCAATAATTTTATCATTTGCATTAGAAATATTTTCATAAACTACTTTATCGTATTTTTGTGTTAATAAAGATAAATATGAAATATAATGTGGTAAATCTGGACTATTTATAATGGCTCCATCATTTTTTAAATAATTTTTAAGTTTTTTATAACTGTAATTAACAGTACACAATAAATCATAAAAATTATTATCAAAAACTATATCAGATATATTTATTGATTTATATTTAAAAAAATCAAACAATTCATCTATATTTGAAATATCATATTTTACAAATTCAAATGTTGGAACTGTATCAATTGGTCTTTTAAATATACACTTTCCATTATTTATTTTACTTACATTTTCAAATAAATCCATATTTTCAACTTTATATAAATAAATATTCTTCAATTTTTGGTTTTTATCAATTATCATATATTTATTTTTATTATCAATACCAAGAGTATTTTCGTCAATAAATACTTCTGGATATTTTTGTTTATTTGAAATATTTAATAATGAAATATTTATATATTTTGTTAAAATATTTAATTTATTATTAAATGACAATTTATCATATTTTAATATTATTGTAGCATACATTATAAATTTTTGTCTTGTTTTTTGAAACGATTCATAAGTTGTATTAAACATAAAAGCATAATCATCATTATTTGTTAATATTTTAAATTTTGTTATTCTTTCATCATAATTTAATCTGTCAATAGATTTAATCTTTGACATTTTTATATAATCAAATTTAAATAAATTTTACAGTAAAGTTTAATTACATTATTATATAAGACAAAATGGATTTAAAAACTATAATAGATAAGTTTGGAGGAGAATATTATAATATTAATTATGATCAAAATAAAAAATTATTTATTCAAATACCAAAAGATAAAACAATTATAGGACAATCACAAATATTCAATTATGCTGGAAAACTCGTGTGTGCGGATATTGGTATAACTAAAAAAATTAAACAAGATGAAATTGAAAATATAAAAGACTTTTTAAAAGATGATATTGTATATAAATATGCTCCAATTCTAAATGGAGTAACTATTAGGGCTTATTGGTATAATAATAAATGGAATTATACAACAAGTAACATGATAGACATTAATGATAATACAAGAATTTCAAATAAAATCATAAATGAAAAAATTGAACAACATAGTTTATTAGAAGTGTTTAAAAAAGAATTTACTATACCAAATAAAATAAAATTAAGTAATAAACGCTATACTTATTTCTTTACATTTTATTCTCCAAATTTGATAAATTATATCATATATGGTAAGAAAGTACTAGTAAAATATCTTGGATATGTTGATTTAGATTCAGATGATAAAATGTTTAACACAAAAACAATTGTTAAATCAAAATTAGAACCAATACTTAATAGATTGACATGTGAACGTTGTGGATTAATTGTATTTAAGAAAAACATTAATTATATGCTTTTTTCTAAATCATATGAAAATAGATTAAAAATTCTATGTGATTCCAATAATTTATATTATTGTATTTTAAATGTTATAATAAAAGGTTATGATTCAACATTTATTAAATATTATTCTACATATTGGATTAAAATATATAATAATATAAAAGACACATTGTATAAATATGTTATGGAAATATATAATGATTATATTTTCAATTATTTAAAGAATAAAGAAGCAAACAATCTATTAATGTGTGAAATAATGCATGAAATATATATTAATACAAAAATTAATATAACTATTGGTATGGTAAAGAAAAGATTATATACTCTTCCTGTTTCATTTATTGCAAATCAATTAGGAATTGAAATTAAACTTAGAAATTAATATATTGAAAAAAAGAAAACTTGATTATTTTTAATCAATTTTCTTTTTTTATTAATAAAATTGATTATTCTAAATAATTATTAAAAATGTATAAATTGTATAATGATTTATTATATAATATAAAAATAAAATTAATTAATAATCTTATTTATAATCAAAGCCTAGATTATATGGAACAATACAATAAATTTTACATATTACCATTTATAATTAATATATTTCCTATATTTAAATATAATTTGTTATTTAAACAAAATTATAAAATCATTAAATATATTTTTAAAAAAGTAGTACCTAAAACAGAAAAAAACCATTATATTGAAAAAACTATACGAATATCTTCGGTAAATGGTTATTATAAAGCCATTAAATTAATATTAAAAGATGAAAATGCTGATCCAAGTCTTGATAACAATTTTGCAATTCAATTTGCATCTGAAAAAGGATATTACAAAATTGTTAAATTATTATTAAAAGATAAAAGAGTTGATCCTAGTATTAATGAAAATCAACCAATTAGATATGCATCTAAATTCGGTAATTATAAAATTGTTAAATTATTATCAAAAGATAAAAGAGTTGATATATATTGTGAGTCTAATTATCCATTTAGTTGGGCATGTTTAAATGGACATTATAAAATTGCTAAATATCTTTTGAAAAAGTTCCCAGGACTAGATCTATATATTCTTAAAAATTCTCTTATATTAAATACAATAGTATTTAGTAAACATTATAAAATTATTAAATTATTAATAAATCGTAAAAAATTTAAAACAAATAAGAATATTAATAAAATAATTGAATCTGGAATAAATTTCCATATTGAAACTAATAAAAATGGTGAAAATGATAATATTATTAAAATCTTAAAAAATTTTAAAAAATAAAAAATATTTTATTTTTTTTCAATAAAAAAATAATTAATTTATATAATTATTAAAAATGTATAAATTATTTAGATATACTATGATATTATAATATAAATTTTAAAAAATAATTATGTATATATATATATAAATGAACGATAAAGAAATTAAACGATATTATTATAAAAGTACTAATTTTTCTAAATATCTTATTTATACTACCTTAAATAAACGAGGTAATTGGGAACCAATTAATACTTCCAATTATGATCTAGATTTGTGTATAATATCAGCATATTATCGTACTTGTTCAGATTTAAAAACATGTTGGAAAAAATTCATAAAACAAAATTGTAATAGAAGTAAAATCAGCGGTGATTTTAAAATTGGTATACTAGACTATATATTTTCCAAATCTATTGTTAAATTAAGTGATAAAAAAGAACTATTTCAATCAATAATTAAAAAATATGGCGATAGAGAATATTTGCCATTAACACATGATATAAGTTTAGGATCTTTAGATAAAAAATTATTCAAAAAACAACAAGAATATTATTTAAAGCCCAATGGAGGATATGAAAGACAAGGACAATTAAAAACGAACAAATATAATGATGTGAAAAAACAATTACAAAAATATAAACACAAATTCAAAAATTGGCAACTTCAAGAATTTATTACAAGTTATACGGATTTAGATTCTTTTATACGATCAGTTTGTATAATAGTACTATATAATGGTGAAACATCTTTATATAATTCACAAATTAATGAATATTCAAGCGTCAAAAATAAATCAACTGGTATGGTAAATATGTCAATGGCAAAATGGGTTTATCATGACGATGGTTGCTATATTGCTTTACCTCCAAAGAAAAATGAATTTATAGGTAAACTTGGTTTTGCAAATGAAGTATATGATAAATTATTGGGAAAAGGATTTTATAAAAAGAAAATAACGCCACAAATTAATAAAATTATAAAAGAATCAGTATTATCTATTGGTGAACTTAAAAACAAAAAGGGAAAAATGACTTTTCATATTTTTGGAGTTGATTTGATGATAAATAAAAAATTAAATGTTAAATTATTAGAGTTTAATCCTTATCCAACTCATTTTGTAAATGCTAGAAGTGAATGTTCTCCGATTAAAGTATTACATAAAGTTTATAGTGGGAAAAAACATTATGAAAAACTAATAAAGTATGAAACATGTTTATTAGATGAAATTTTTTCAATAACTGTTGATAAAGTTTTCCCAACTAAGAGAAAAATAAAACTTGAGGTATTGAAACAACTTTTGTAAAAATAAATATTGTGAATATTTAACAATAGATGTATATGAATAGTAATTATGTTTGAAATTTATAATAATCTTTCTTCAATGATCAATATTAATATTAATTCTAATATTCTTGATTATAACGAATATAGAGATCTTATTAAAAAACTTATTTATTATAAAAAATAAAAAATTTTTTAGAAGTTAAGTCAAAATAACCATTTATCAAATACAATTTCTCAAATATTTTTTTTAATAAATTATCATAATTATCATTAATATCTTTCAATAATAGTTTTAACAATTTTTAAATATCATAATGAGATTTTTATTATAAATTATCATTAATTATCCCTACTAATTGTGCAAAATGACAATTTCTTGCTAGACTATATGTACATCCTTCACAGTTCATTTCATTAATCCATTCTTTTTGATCATCAGATAAATTTGCACCATTTTCAATTAGAAGATTTAATATTTGAGCTGTCGGATCATTATCAATATCAACCGAATAATCATTATCAGAATAGTGTGATTCAAATATATCATCACATATACAGTGATATACTTCATTTATCATATCTTGTAAACATCCTTTGAAAATGTTCGGATATTTATCAAAAATATATTTTACAATTGTATAATTTAGAAAATTTGATGCTGATACCAATATTTCTCTAATATCATCATATAACTTATAATCGATGATATATTTTATAATATCATTCGTATCATTCATATGTTCCTCAAAAAATCTAGCAATATCCCACTTATTAATCTGATATTGTGGAATTTTATCAACAAAATATTTAAATATTTCAAATGAATTTAGCCTTTTGGATAATTCTTCTAATAAATAGTCAACCCAATATTCGATGTTGTCATTTTTTAAATTATTATATTTTTTGATATAACGTTCTATTAATACCGATAAGTTATCAATATTTATTTTGATTGATTCTACATTACAATCGATATAAAATATATCGAGGTCGTTCTCAATATCGTTATCGAGGTCTTCCTTAATATCGTTATCCATTCTTAATATTTTTATAATGTTTAATTATATAATCAATTTATATTTTTCGCTAATTATATAATTTTGATAATTTAATAATAAAAATCAATTTTTATTTTTATAAAAAATAAAAATTTTTTTTAGAAATTAAGTCAAAATCAACTTATAGTCGATTATCTAAATATATAAAAACTGATCCAAAAATAGTAAATTACGATTTTTAGATTCTAATTTTTTAATTGCATTTTCAATTGCAGTATTATAAAAATCTGGTTCTGATTCAACTCGTTTGTCTTGCAATAATATTCCAACAATGTCATCATGTCCATTTTCAGCTGCCAAGCTAATTGCTAAATTATCACAATTACTTGGATCAACTAATCCAGTATTTAATACTAATTTAACAATGTCTAAATAACCTTTTTCAGCTGCCCATTGAAGTATATCATAATTAGTATATTTATTTGACTTATTCATGTATTCATCTTTTATTAGTTTTATCAATTCTTTTGTATATTTAACTAACATATTTTTCGCTAATTAAATTATTTTTTTAATTTAAATAAAATTATTTTATTTTTTATCAATTAAAAAAAATAAATATAATTTAATTTAATTAATATCAATTCTTTTATCTTTTAATAATAATTTTACAATTTCTGTGTGTCCTTTTTCAGTTGCATATTGAATTGCATAGTTATTATCATCACTTGGATCAACTCGTTTATCTTGTAATAATAATTTAACAATTTCTAGATATCCATAACGAGATGCTACCCGGATTGCACAATTATTGTTAACATTTGGATTAACTCGTTTGTCTTTTAATAATAATTTTACAACTTCTAAATGTCCATTTTTAGATGCATATCGAATTGCATAATTATTAACATCACTTGGATCAACTCGTTTATCTTTTAATAATAATTTAACAATTTTATAATGTCCATGTTTAGATGCATATCTAATTGCAGAATTTTCTTCTACACTTGGATCAACTCGTTTGTCTTTTAATAATAATTTTACAATTTCTAAATGTCCATTTTTAGATGCATATCGAATTGCATAATTATTCCAATCATTTGGATTTACTCGTTTATCTTTTAACAATAATTTAACAACTTTATAATATCCATTTTCAGATGCCCATTTAATTGCAGAATTTTCTTCTACACTTGGATCAACTCGTTTATCTTTTAATAATAATTTAACAACTTTATAATGTCCATTTTCAGATGCAAATTGAATTGCAAAATTATTATTACTATTAGGATAAACTCGTTTATCTTTTATCAATATTTTAATTAAATTTATAAATCCAATTTCTGCAGCCAATCTAAATATATCATTAAGATTAACAATATCAACAATAAATTTAAACAAATACATATAATTTTGAATAAATTTTAAATTTATTTTATTTACTTTAGTTGAATAATA
>Ga0098061_1000231_pt1 | contig 25586 bp, 6 predicted proteins | sample 22_taG_FD_92579 | JGI IMG/M metagenome (GOLD analysis project Ga0098061, IMG submission 92579) | Marine viral communities from the Subarctic Pacific Ocean - 22_ETSP_OMZ_AT15343 metaG | ecosystem: Environmental > Aquatic > Marine > Oceanic | place: Subarctic Pacific Ocean | collected 2015-01-20
GTCGTCGGACGAGGAGGATCTCAGCCCGGCTGTGCATCTCCTTTGCACCCATCTTTCATAGGAAGAAATTCGGACTGTGCCAGAATTTATATAAGCCAAAAGGCTAAAATTGATCAATATTTTAATCTTACAGGGGGAAATGTCGGCTCAGCTGTGGGAACTTCTGCCATTGCAATGAAGGCTGACGATATTCGCATAATGTCGAGACAAGGTGTGAAGATTGTCACGGGAGTGGACTCTCATAACTCAAAAGATGTTAATCTTGCCTCGACATATGGGATTGATCTGATTGCGGGCAACAATGATGACGACTTGCAATCGCTTGTCAAGGGTGAAAATCTTGTTGAGTTTCTGACGAAAGTGGTAGCAAATCTTAATGCGTTAAACGCAGTTGTGGAACAACTGTCTAGTGTTGTCAACACTATTAATACTGGGGTCATGAGCCACACGCATCAAGCCGCGCCCGGCCAAACTCTTCCTTCAGTTCAATATGTGGGCGCATCAGGCATTACTGCAGGCTTACGGAATCTCGTCACCGTTAATCATTCCCTCGGCGTTGCTAGGCTCAACAACATGGGCTTAGAGGTCACATATCTCGGCATTAATGGTGAAGGCACTCAAGGCGCTCCAAAATGTATTCTAAGTAGATTTAATAAAACGAATTAAAAGCACGGAACAGCTAATTATTTTAGATTATGGCAACTTATACATTTGACTCTGCTGGTGAAGCAGTAACATCCTCCGTTGGACTCGAAAATGCGCTGGCATCGAAAGGGACAATTGTCTCTTCTTTAGCCCAGCTTGCGGACGAGTGCGCAACCGAAGAGGTTGAGGAACTTGAAGAAGAGGAAGACTGCTCGGGATGTCAACCTGACGATAATGCCATGGTTCCAATTTGGACCGACATGCAGCATGGGGAGTGCTATTTTAATGGAAAGGTCTGCGAGTATCAAACTGTAATCGCAACTGAATACACATCCACTGGCGGCGATGAACTCGGAGCTAGAATGACCGCCTCTATTTCGGGTGCTGCTGAAAAGCTTCTTGAATTTTATGATAAGGCCGAAGAGTTCGATTTGATGTGGACTCAAGGCGGCGGCGGAGCTACAAATGACACTCTTGAATATCTTCGTGAAAACATAACCCCACTCCAGTGGCATATGCCCCTTGAGGAATACTTGCCGATCAAAGTATTGCACGGCATTGATGCGGACATATTTGATGGTATTCCGGCAGCCCCTCCGCTCTCTCCCTCGGAATCGGAAACGATTATAAGTTCTGGCTCTGTCTCTATAAAGGCTGAAGAGCTTCCTCATATGATTCGAAGAGTGTCGAGGCTTTTGAGAATATATTCTGATTATTCAAAATTTTGGTTATTGGAAGATATTAAAGGCCCAGCCAGAATGGAACCAGTTGATTTAAAAGAAGAATCAGAAAACCTAAAGCTTTTTAAGGTGGAATTAAAAAAGTTTATCGAAGATAACGGATATTATCTTCCCCACGCGATTCGCCTTGGCGGTGTCCAAGAAGTCGAAAATATTGAAATGGGCTTTGACGAAGGTTGGGTCATCTCTTATATTAGGGTGAATGGTCGTGGCTGTGAGCAAGTCGAACTTAAAAAGGGCTGGAAAACATTTCTTGAAAAAGAGCCTATTAATCTATCGAGAACGGTAGGGTATTTTGCAAAACTTGTCGAAATGGATCAGGACGCCCGAGCACGGACCCCACGGGACTGGAGAGAATTTGTTGAAGAGTATACCTATCCTCCAGTTGAGTACGCAGTGTATGAGGATGATTTTGACGTAAATGAAGATCTTGGCGCTGCTGGCTGCGCCCTTGATAAGATGGGTGCAGCAATCGCCAACATGGCACAAAACGGACTCATGTCCGCTATAGAAATCTTCTCAGGAGAATTAAGGAACAACATATGCCTCTCGCTCGACAATCAGATGATTGCTGAAGATGAATTTTTGAGAGATGCCGAGATTATAAGAAAAATTGCATCAACACAAGCTTTGGTTAAGCACGCCTATCAGGACAAAGTAATGGGCCAGATGAGAGAGATGGGCTCTGCGTTTATCAACCGTATTGATAATCTTGATGATCTGTGGAATTTTACACTTTCTCCGCTCGGAAAGTGTGGGTTTGCCGCACTATTTCAGGCCGCGATGGGGTGTTTTATGGACGGTCTTGGTTTTGACAAGGTTATTGAAAAACTTGTTAAGGCTGCTGTTAATGCGATGAATGAAGAGGTGATTGGTCGATTGATTGGATTCCTCCCGCCAGAGCTACAGGCAGAAATCAAAGCAGCCGCCTTCCAAACAATCGACCCTGATCAAATGGCTCAATTCTTGGAAGATAATGCAGGCCAGACCAGCGATCAAATGGCGACACTACAGGCACAAATTGACGAGCTTCAAGCTCGCTATGATGAACTTGACGGGATGGAAGAAGATGCCTATGATACGACAAATTCGTTTGATGGCGGAACTTATGCAGACAAGCATTACGAAAAGGGCGAGATCACGAACCTTCTCACTGATGACTCCGAGGGTTCTTTAAATTCACAAATGCTTGCCCTTAGCGGCTCGTTAGAGTCGTTTGAGAGCATGTCTGCTGACCTCGAAGAGTTTGGAGACACAACTGCCGCCGCATCTTGGCTGGGCCAAGGAATCACGGGAACATATAATGGACAAGTTTTTGATATTGTGATCGATACAGCTTCTACCGAAGCAACTGCAACCTCGGTAACTGCTGAAGATGTCGAGACGGCTCTTGCTGAATATGAAAACGGCCAAACAAATCACGAGTTAGGCACAATAACAGATGAAGACCTCGCCGCTTTGCAGGAAACTTATGATTCACTGGCCAACCAATATGCAGAGTCTGAGTCAAATGTTGAAGTGGAAATTTCCGATGCAATCTTCGGCCTTCGCATTATCGTGTATGACCCGGACACTGACTTCTCTTCTATGGATTACGAGGCTGATCCAAGCTCAACTGCAGTTACGCTTGGAGGTTCGCCGCTTGGGTATATTACTTCCTCTCCTTCTGACGTTAGTCTTGGAAGTGCAGAACAATTTTATTATAGACAAGTTGACGGAAATGGTGGATACACTTATAACCAATATTATAATACTGATGGAAATTGGATTGAAATAGTTAGAGGAGAACTTGGCTCTGGAGAAATGGTCGGAGACGGAGATACTCCAGTCGCTTCTGGGGAAGGATTTTTTGTAGACACTGGAGTTGACGCGGAAGCCTTTCTGGCCATCGTTGGCGAGATTGGTGAGATCCCTGATGATGAAGCAGAGATTTTTTCAGCACTTATGGTTTCTGGGGGAGCTATAGACATAGGCGGAGGCTCACAGGGCCCGATTATGACTTTGGACGAAATTGACCGAGCGGCCTATGGTCTTGAAATGACCTCTCATGCCGATTCATCTTATGAGATCGATTCCGCTGGCGTTGGCACAGGCCAAGCTACGGTCAATTTTGATCAGTTTGTAGCAATCGACCCATCGACTACGCAGACAGAAATTGCCTTTGCACCAATCCCTCCAGATGCGGAGCATGCTGAAGCATTTGAGATATTCAAGAATATTATCGCCGAATCTGTTATTGGCCCGCTGGTCGAAGTTTCGGTCTCTGATTCTGAAGCAATGACTGCTTTAGATTTGGTACTGACCACTCCCGGCGCAAACCCAAGCATTCATGTTAAGGAATATGGCTCAGGCACCGGAGGTTCGGGAAGTGAAGCCTCGACTTTGGCGCAAGAGTTAGAAGAATTGGAAATAGAGCTGGCAAATGCACAATCTTTAGCAGAAGAAGAAGGCGGCGAAATGCTGGCCGACAATATCGCCGAATTAGAAAACTCTATCGAACAAGTTCAAAACGAGATCGATGCTGGCGTTGATGCGTCTGAGATATTCCTTGGCGGAGGAATGTCCATGGAAGGTGTCGGCGGCGCCGGTTCAATCGAAGGATTCCCAGACCCTTTTGGTGTCGGAGTCGCATTCGATGGCGAGGCGATGCTCGATGCAATGCTTGATGCTTTTAAGGCAGCAATTATTGAATATTACAAAGGAGCATATGAAGAGCTAATGGAGCAAATCGAAAAGCTCCCCGGTTATGAATTGGTGCAAAGGATTATGGCCTTCTTAGATTGTGGAGACAAGCCTCCGTTGTTTAGTCCGCCACTTGACACTTGGCTAAAAGACTTAGATCTAAATTTCTGCCGCGAACTGGAGCCTATCGTCTGGCCAGAAATAAGAGAAATAAATTTTATTTTCCCTGACTTGAAGAAAATCTTAATTGAAGCCGCAAAAGCGACTTTACGAAGGCTCTTGCTACAAGCACTCACATGGATCATAATGAAGCTTCTAAGATTCTTAGAGTTCAGCCTTTGCGATGCGATGAAAAAGCTTGGCGCTATGACAGCAGATATGATGAAGAACGGATTCGACGCCTTTACAGCAGAGTTGACTGCGCTCCTTGGCTGCGGAGAAGACTTATCAGCCGAAGAACTCGAAGATGCCGTTGCCGATATTATGGAGTCTGCCGGATTTGCTGCAGCTAGCGTCTCAGCAGGTACGGAAGAAGAAGGGACGGTCATGTCTAGATGGATTCAGTCTATACAAGCCGTCATTACAGAAGAAGAGTTTCACGCTTGTATCAATGGAGAGGCATCAGAGACCACATTGGGCACCTTGGCGGAAGTTACTAAAATCCAAACTCCAGAGTTGGCAGAAACGGGTTTGGGAACAAAATCTGGTATTAGAAAGTTTTTTAATGGCATTGGGGCACTTACAAACCTCCCGCTTTTCAACAAAAGATTTGATGAGGCTAAATTTACAAATGAAGAGTTTGAGTTTGATGGCAATGAGATGAAAACGTTTCTGTTGTCCAGCATGGATCGCCCAATGAATCCGCAATACTGCGAACCAGACAATTATACAGAATTTATTAGCATGAGAAAAACTTTGTTGAGAGACAAAGATCCTGAAATGACTGACGAACAAATCGAAGAGCAGATTAATAATTATGAGGTTGTACTTGATGAGATGTTGGGAGAATTTGCAGAAGGCATGGCAGATCAAGATGCAATGTTGGAAAATCTTTTGCCACCTTTCCTTAGCGAGAGCAACACATGCCCCGGAGTTACAGGCGATGGCCTTTTGGCCGCACCGTCAGACTCCCCCATGCAGTCCGCCAAAGCACAACAGCTTGCAGAAGATCTATTTGGAGCAATTCAGTCTTCTTACTATGAAGAATTAATGGGCCGACGCGGCTTTTTTAGTATGATCTTGGCCAATGCTAACGGAACTTCTTTAAGGACACACTACTCTCTCTGGAACACTTTTGGCTGGATTTTGCCTATCCCCGGCGAAGGATTGCCAGAAACCGTCGCAACGTATTTGAAAATGGAGTTAATGAATCAAGACCACTTCACATTCTCGCCAGTTTCGACAGATGATGCTTTGTCAAAACTTAATGATCGAGAGCCAGATTGTGTGTTAAAATATTCTGACGAAGGGGCGACCCAACAGCAAGGATATTCTTTTGATGTAAATTATTGGAATTATATGTTTGAAGACGACGGCTCAATTTCAACACAAGACAAATACCGCATTCAAGTGACAGACAGTCCATCTATCCCCCCAGAGTTGCAAGAATATTTAATCGCGCAGGCTGAAGCAGTTGGCAATCCGGTTCCGACTTTTGATGAAAATTATGGCACGGTTCTTGTTGACGGGGTTGGGACAGCAAGCATTGAGGAAGATGTCGAAGAAGTTTTGGACGCTCTCGACGGATTCGATATGTCAGCAGGTTATAGCCGCCAAGCAGAGGCTTTTGCCGCATTGTTTTGTGAGTCATGGAACGATCTGTTTGGAGATAATGCTTCGACATATATTCGCACAACCGTGAGAGAGCATGCAAGAAGAGACATTTTTAGCACAATAAACGAAAGATTCCTTGAGATGATGGCAATGGAGATTTCCTATCCAGAAATTCCGCATGACAAAACTTATTCTGCAGGTTCAGGAGAGGCAGCAGAAATGCCAGCATATTATTATGGTGACAAAGAGCCAGCAAGCGAGCTTTGGGGGGGAATGTTCTTTAAGTCTCCGAATTATGGCCGAATTAACGAGAACGAAGGCGGCCTCATCGATCTTGCATCAGAAGACGAAAGTCGGATAAATGCAGCAGACCAAGGCGCTTATTATGGTTTGGTCTCTGGTTCTCTTGCCTCTGCCCGTGGCCTTTCGTCAATCGCTGGAATGTTTATCCCGCCTTGGCACGGCTGCGAGCCCGGTTTTCCAGATCCGATCAAATGGCAAGATATTGGAAATCTTGCATCAGGCGTTGGAGAAGACGATGAGCGTTTACAAAACAATCCTGCCTGTCGAAGAGAGCCTCCGTTTTCGCGAATCCACTCTAAGGTTAGTCGTGGAATGATTCATGCCACTATTAAATCTTATATTCGTCTTAATTTAGTGGAAATGTTGCTTAAGGGCTTAGGTCCGTTTAGCACGTTTAAAATTAACGCTCCAAATAATTTAGATCACGTTTTAAAATCCTATGCATCTTCCAAGATAGAGCAAACCCTTAAGGATGATAGTAGCCTAGTCCTCTCCCCCGGAGAGTTCTTTGAGCGCCTCGGAGGCTTGCCAGAAGATGAATTAAATTATTATTATGAATTCATGGAGCAGGTTACCCAGATGACACTGGATCGGGTTGAAGCTGGAGACATAACACTGGAAGACCTTCCAGAAGCTGTTAAGGCTTCTGTTGAAAATATTCAAAAGCAGGTTAAAAAGTGGGTCGAACCAGTTCCGTTTGGACTGGATCAGACAGATCCAAGAATCGCAGCCTTAATAACCATTTGCTTGACTGCGCCCGGCTATGCACCGTTTATCCCAATTGTTGGAACTGTGATCAAAGCTTTCTTAAGAGAGAGAAAGACAACATGGAGAAATGCAATAAATGACAATCTTGAGGACGCAAGGACCATAATGAGATATGTCATAGAGGAGGAATTTGATGAAGTCGCCGATGGATTTTATGAGCTGATCGGAGAACCTGCACAAGACGACCTAAATAAACTCATTTACAATGTCTATAACAACAACTGGATTCCTACAATGGACGTTCCGTCAAATCTGTCCCTCACATCTGAAGAAGGCTCAGAAGAGGCCCCAGATGGAAGATTTGGAAATTTTTTGTTTAACGAAGAAGCACAGTTTGCGGGAAATCAGATTGAAGGTGAACGCGGGGCAGAAACAACAATTACTCCCGATAGATTTGGCAAAGGATGGTTCGTCCTTGAAAAGTATGTTCGCATTACTGAAAAATACGAGGAAGATGACATATATGAGACCAGTGGTTATTACGAGTCTGGCGGAAGAACAGACCTTGACGCATATCTGGCAGAACAGGTTCAGTTCGCTATTGACTCTTATGAAGACACCGACGCTTTAGCGGCAGCATACGGCGAATATATTGGAAAAACAGTTGAGATTAGAAAAGTCGATGAAGGTGGCGTAAGGTCTTACGCCATTTACATTGATGGAGAATTGTGGCAGACTGCAGAAACAGATGATCTGAGCCTAATTGGATATCAGCCATACGAAAGAGACTCAAGACTTTATGGAGTTGTGAATCTGAATACATGGCAAGAATTTCTTGCAACCCAATCCGATCTCGCAGATGAAACAATTCAGTCGCTTTTTGAAGGGTGGAATTGGGGTCTTAGGCTTTCATATGTTGCTCCAATGGAAACAGTGGAAGATTGGGACAACCAACCAGCAGATATTTATGAGCCAATATTGAACAATGAAACCGGAAACATGGCAAGAGCCGAAGGTTTTACGACAGTAAACGCAGGCCGAGCTTCGGCCTGTTTAAAAGAGAAAGCGTATGGGGTCCCAGAAGATCCGGCATATTCTGGAGGTTCCTCTGGGACAGAAGAGACGCCAGAAGAGCCAATTGCATCCGAAACTCAGTCAGCTAACGGAAGAGTTTCGCAGTCGAGCGCTGACTCAACTTATGCGACCGGAAAAAACTATATCATTCCTCTGATTTCAATTGAGAAACAAATCGAGGGAACAACGAAAATGTCAGAATTCGACGCGGAAGATCATGAATATTGGTGCTTGTGGAATGAGTTGGTAAAATCTCCGCACCACAAAATGTTATTCGATTATTGTTTCCCTGTCAAAAGAATGTTGGGCCTTGCGACTATTTACAACATTCATGGGCTTCTGCCATCTGTTGGGATCCGAGACGGTGAATGGACAAAAGGCACAGGCGGCCCCGGAGGCCAGTTCGGTTATCGCATGTGGGATCAGGAAGTTCTTACAGACACCAGAAAATTGCTCAAAAAAATGTTTAATGCAAACTATAATATTAAAGATGAAAGTTACAAAGATGAAGAAGAGTCTAGCGAAGGCGCTGGCGGAGGAGTCGGAAGAACCAGAGAGCGCCTTCAATTTGCAAACAAAGAAAAACAATGGAGCCCATGGTGGCTCAGAAAGAGGTCACTCAATTGGGGCGTAAGCGCGAAGGGAGACTTTTGTGGAGATTCTGGAGAATATAATAGTTCTGAAGAGGAGGACGAATAATGGGAGGATATGGGCCAAAGATTCCGATAACGGTTTCTGCTGAAGACGGGTTTTCGCTTCTTGACTCAATCCGTGAGACTGTTAAGCAAAATATTAAAATGCTTTTGCTTACGGTGCCGGGCGAAAGAACTATGATGCCAAACTTCGGCGTCGGTCTGAAAACATACCTATTCGAACAGAACACAGAACAGCTGAGAGAAGAAATTTCTTCAAAGATCAACGAGCAAATGAAAACTTATTTGCCGTTTGTAAAAATTATTTCAGTGGACTATTCAGACATCGATTCAATGGATACGGATCTCAATAAGCTTAGGGTCGCCATTAAATATAGGATAAATAATGCTAAGGCAGCAGATATGCTAATATTAGAGCCATAAAAACAGAAAAATACTATTTATTTTAGTGCTCATGGAAACAGAATAAATGCCAAGAAATATAAAACCACAAATCGACTATACTTCAAGAGATTATACTTCGATCAGGGACGAACTCCAAAGGTTCGCAAAAAGATACTATCCAGATACTTATAAGGATTTTAATGACGCCTCCTTTGGCTCATTAGTGCTGGACATGGTGTCCTATATTGGAGATCAACTTTCATTTTATATGGACTTTCAGGCTAATGAAAGTTTTATTTCAACTGCAATGCAGCGAGAAAATGTCCATAGACATGCACAAGATTTGGGATGGAACGGAGTTTCTGCCCAGCCATCTGCTGCGGGAATGTGCGATTTTTATGTTAGAGTGCCGGGAAAGGCCACTGGCCTTGGGCCAGATCTAAAATATATACCAACACTGTTGGCTAACTCAACAGTTAGCTTGGCAGGTCAATCATTTATTTTGACACAGGACGTGGACTTTTCAAACTCGGCTAACGAGGTTGTGGTGGCCAACACAAATGCTGCAACGGGAGTTCCCACCTCCTATGCAATCAAGGCCACTGGTCCAATAATCTCTGGCCAATTTACGAGAACCAATATCAGTACAGCCGGCTTTCAAAAATTCAAAAGAATAACAATTGACGATCCTGATCTCGCGGAAATAATCAGCGTCCAAGACAGCTCAGGGAATTACTATTATCAGGTTGAATCATTGGATCAGAACACCATATATTTGCCAATTAAGAACCATCAGGCCGCTACAGACTCAGACCCGAAGAGAATACTTAGGCCCTTTGTGGTTCCAAGAAGATTCATCTTAAGAAGAAAAATAAACGGCAGATCTCAAGCAGCTAAATATGAACTTATATTTGGGTATGGCTCCTCTTCTCGTTCTATTACTGTAGCAGAGCCCGGAAAGACGACAATGAATCTTTATGGCAAAGAATATATATCCGACACTAGTTTCGCACCCGAGCAGCTTTTAAAAACAGATAAGTTTGGCATATGTCCAGAAAATACTACGCTAACCATAGTATATAGAAAAAACGCCAATATATCTAATATAGGATTGTCCGCTCAAGGAAAGATTCTGAATGCAAAGTATTATTTCAAAGAGACACAAAACCTGTCACCGGGAAAGATTGCAGCTGTAAAAGCATCAGTTGAGTGTACTAATAGTGAGCAGATTATTACTTCAAAACGCAGTGAAGGCATGTCTGACATAAAAGCACATGCTGCTTCTATTTTTTCAAGACAGAAGCGTGCAGTTACCATGCAAGACTATCAAGCTTTGGTTTATTATATGGAACCGAGATTTGGCTCCGTTTATAGGTGTTCGATTATGCAGGATTCCGACTCATTTAAGAGAAACTTAAACTTATATGTTCTATCAACAGATAATAAAGGCAAATTTATAACAACACCCGCCGTGACTAAGAATAATTTAAAAACTTGGATAAATGAGTTCAAAATGATCAATGATACAATTGATATAATGGACGCCAAAGTGGTCAATTTAGCTGTAGAGTTTAATGTTAGTATCGCGCCCACAGAAGATAAAACAAAGGTTCACAGAAAGTGTGTGGCAGCAATATCCAGAATAATGAGTATAAAATATGAAATTGGTCAAGATTTTCCAATCGGCCAATGTTACCGCTCACTGGGTCAAGTCAACGGAGTTATAGACGTTAAATCGGTTAGAATCAAGCGTGCTATCGGAGCGAGGTATTCTGATATTAGATTCAATATTGAAGAAAATACCAGCGCAGACAGTCAGTTTCTTGTGGCCCCGAAGAATGTGGCGTTCGAAATAAAGTATCCCAGCCTCGATATCACGGGAGTTATATCATAAGATGTCTATTCTAAGATATACGGCCAGTCTTGACACGACAATAACTAATGCTTATAAAGAGAACCTGTCCACTAGGGGCACTGGCTCTAATATGGGAATGTCCGATTCGTTGGAAGCATTTTCGATATACGGCCAAACTTCTTCTTCTGTGGGAGGAAGATCTTCGGAACTGTCTAGAATATTGGTTAAATTTGCAGCCACTGGTTCTTCTGGAATTTCTGCAGACAGGACCGCAGGAAAGCTCCCGGCCTCGGGCAGTGTTAGTTTTTATCTTAGGATGTTTAATGCAGTTCATCCGTACACGGTTCCAGAGAATTATAGCATGGTCATCTCGGCGGTTTCGGGCTCAGACTGGCAAGAGGGCTACGGCCTCGACATGGAAGGGTACAAGGATTCTGGAGTTACAAATTGGATTAGTGCCTCTACTGGCAATGCTTGGGTAAACGAAGGTGGTGACTATTGGGCAACAATTAGTGGCTCATTTACTGCATCTTTCAAGGAAGGCCCAGAAGACATGGAATTCGATATCACACAAATTGTTGAGCAGTGGGTCACGGACGGCCTTGAAAATTACGGCCTTGGCATAATGATGACTCCTGCAGAAGAAGCAGCTTCGCGCTCATATTACACAAAAAAGTTTTTCGCAAGAGGGACTGAATTTTTCTTCAAGAAGCCCGTGATCGAGGCTCGTTGGAACTCAGCCAAGAAGGATGATCGCGAGAACTTTTATTATAGCAGTTCTTTGGCGCCGTCAGATGACAACTTAAATACGCTTTACCTTTATAACGAGATTAGAGGAAGACTCGTAAACATCCCAGAAATTGGAACAGGCGAGATCTATATTGATCTATATTCGGGATCACTGGATAACAATAATCCAACTGGCCCGATTCTGAGCCAGAGCAATCCCAATATGTATACCACATATGCAACTGGCGGCTGGGTCGAGACAGGGGTCTATTCCTGCTCGATATGCACAACTTCTTCGGCCACACCATTAACAAAACTGTTTGATGTGTGGCATAATGGTTCTGGAAGTCAATATTTTACAGGCTCAATCTATCCTCGCCTTCTTGGAAAGCAAGGAGAGCTATCTTATAATCCAACCCCACAATATGTGAGTTCAATCACTAACTTAAGGGCTAAATATTCGACATCTGAGACAGCAAGGTTCAGAATTTTCAGCAGATTAAAAGATTGGAATCCAACTATTTACACCAAGGCAGTGTCTACTGTCAAGCCTACAGTACCAGAAAGTGGGTCTTATAAGGTTGTGAGGGTTGTCGATGGCTACGAAGCAATTGGCTATGGCACAGGAAGCGATTTGCATACGCAACTATCGTATGATGTGTCAGGCAGTTATTTTGATTTAGATCTGTCGATGTTTGAGCCCGGCTATTCTTATGAGATTTATTTGGCATATTATAATGGTTCAGTTGGCGCGTGGGTGGAACAACCACACACGTTTAAATTCAGAGTCGAGTAATTTAAAACATGAGCATTAAAGACCTTTTTAATAAAAAATACAAGGTTTCTCCTACAAACAATGACAAACGTTCTGTAAAAGAAGATGCAGAATCCCCTTTGCGTGCAGTAGTTGTTCGGCGGGAACAAAAAAAAGTCAATTACAGAGTAGACTATACTTCTGCATCAAATTTTGCGAGATACGGCCTTGCAGAAGAGTATTATGTAAATGCCATAGACAGGATAACGAATCAGTTTCCTTATGATGGCTCGCTTTTAGAAAAAGAGCTATTTTTTGCCAATTCTCGCGGTCTTGACAAATACATATATGATGAGCTATATCCAAAAACTACTGGATATGTAATTCTGGGCAGCAACAATATTGCTTGGTCTTCGAAAACAAAAGGCTATGGAGTCCCAGTACTCAAAGAGTACATTGAAGTCCGAGGCGGCCCTCATACTGCATCTGAAGGTATGGACGGTAAACCGCTTAATACTACTTTTACTGGTTCAAATTATTACGACGAGGACATCTACAATGGCGGTGAGGATTTCGGTGGCTCTCGCACAACAAATTTAAAAACATATTTATCGGGCGGCGTGACTCTTGAGTTTTGGTTGAAGAAAGATGCATGGTCCACGGCCAACACAGAAAAAGAAGTAATTTTCGATCTATGGAATGGTCATGAATCTTCAAGCGCCGACTACGGACGTTTAACTCTTGAATTAAGCGGAACTGCAACATCGGGAGAATCACCATTTGTTCTAACTTGTATGTCTGGCACTTCTGGCTTTTCGCGACAACACATCGGCTCAAGCATAACCACTTCTTCGATTACTGACTGGACACATGTCGCCGTATCTTTGCTAAATGAAGATGCTTCTATTAGAACAATGTTTTATGTCAACGGAGATCTTAATGAAAGTAAGACAGTTGGCTCTTCAGTGGACGACATCACGGGCTCTATAAATGCATATATTGGGGCACTTAGAACGGCCCCTTCTGGAAATGTTTATGAAGCCGTAGATTCCACAGCAGCCAATCTTTGGGACGGTAGAGGGAGGTTGTCAGCTTCTCTTGATGAGTTTAGGTTTTGGAAGACGCAAAGAAGTTCAAAACAGATAGGCAGACATTGGTTCACTGATTATGCTGGCGGAACAAACCGCGACTCGGCAAACGCTACTTTAGGAGTCTATTACAAGTTCAACGAGGGGATAACTAATACCTCATCGATGGATTCTAACGTGCTTGACTATTCGGGCAGAATTTCAAATGGACTGTGGTACGGATATCTTGCAGGTTCAAGAAATTCAGGCTCGGCGATTGTTTCGGCCAGTGCTGGGACTGAATTTGAAGAGCCAATTATATATGAAAATAATCAAGAAGTTATTAATTTGAGAAGTCGCTTGGCTGCGTCTGGTTCTTTGTGGGATGATGTAAACACAAGCAACATATATAACTCTTTTCCATATTGGATCGTAGAAGAGGACAGCCTATCCGATAAAAATCTTAGAATTTTCGCCCAAATTATGGGTAGCTACTTTGATACGGCGATGCTTCAGCTTGATTCCTTACCCAAGGTGCATAGCAAAGAATACGTTTCTGGAAGTGAAAAGCCAAGAGTGTTCGCAGACAGGCTGTTGGAAAGCGTAGGATTAGAAGTCCCAGACTTGTTTAATGATGCTAATTTATTAAATTTAGTTTCCAGCAGAGACGAAGAGAGGAACTATGAACAGTCTATCCAAGAAGTAAAGAACTTAATATACGAAAACATATACAACAATATCGACAGCATTTATAAATCCAAAGGAACAATGAGGGCCTTTAGGAACATGATGCACTGTTTTGGGTTTGACGAAGAATTAATAAACATAAACATATACTCGAACAACACGGCATACGAGTTTAAAGAAAGCTTTAACAATATTGCGGTTAAAAAGGTATATGCTGATTTTAACGATCCAGATCGTTATGATTCGACCATATATCAACAAACATCAAGCCTTGAGCCAGACACCGTGAGTTATATATCTGGCACGAACCAAGTTGGGTATGAAACCGAGCTTGGAATGACTGCACAGGCTGAAGTAATATTTCCGCATAAATATGAAAAAGCAGATCTTCTTTGGAGAGCTACTCCATTTTTGACGGCTTCTATTTTTGGAATGCACACTGCAAACGGCGACAGCCCAACCGATTTTACATACGTCTCCCCAGACGTTGCAAACTTTCAGGTCTATGCCGTCCGCGACGAAGAGGAGTCTAAAGACATTAGATTTCTTCTATCTTCTTCTACTCCTTTCCCGATTTCGGAACTAACCTCTACCACATACAGAGAGACATATGATGGCGAACGATGGAATCTGTCTGTTCGTGTAAGACCTAATAAATATCCAATGACGCAGGATGTCACAGGCTCCAGCACCACCACCTATGCTGTTGAGTTCCATGGCGTGAGCATGATAAACGGAACTCCGTTAAACGAATTCTTGTTAACAGCTTCAATGTCACAGGCTGAAGGAGAAAATTTTCTTAAGTCTGGAAAACGACTTTATGGCGGCGCCCACAGACAGAACTTCACTGCCTCGCTGGTAGACTACCAAAATAATGCTCACGATGCCCTCACAGACGTACACATAGCCTCAGTCAGATACTGGTCGACGTATTTAGAACAAGACACCATCAACGCACACGCCCGAGACCCCGGTCGCTATGGAGTCAGAAACCCTTATAAGAGCGTGCATCTGACGGACAACATCCACATCCCTCAATCTGAAATGCTTGCCCTCAATTGGGATTTTTCGCAGATCACGTCTTCTGACGACGGAGGCATAGATGGCCTCGGAGTCGCTGGCTCAAGCAATGCTGGGTTCTTCGTTAAGGATATTAGTTCTGGCTCTGCGACCAAACGCAGCCGCTGGGACTGGATTGGCGGCGTTACTGGTAATAAGCACTCTGCCCGCGCCAGCTATTATATCGCTGGCGATACTGGCAGCGTGAACACAAACTACATCTTCTCATATCGCCAAAATATGCCAGAAACCGTTCAAAGTTCGGATATGGTGAATATTTTGCGCGACGATGATAATCAGTTTACGCGAGAATCCAGCCCGATCACTCACTATTTTTCTTTCGAGAAAAACATGTATAGAACAATTTCAGAAGAAATGCTAAACATGTTTGCGACAATTGTTGACTTTAATAATATTATTGGTGAGCCTGTAAACAGATATCGTCAAGAATACAAGAGCATGGAAAAGCTTAGAAGTCTATTCTTTGAAAAAATACAAAACGAGCCCAGTCTTGACAAATATGTTGATTTTTATAGATGGATCGACGGCGCGGTTTCGACCCTGCTTCTTCAGCTTGTTCCAGCTTCGGCAGAAACATCGGGCGAAATCAGGACGATGATTGAAAGTCACCTTCTTGAGAGAAACAAATATTGGACGAAGTTCCCGACTCTTGAGTCTAAGGCTGGTGATCCAACTGCTGGCATCCGTGGTGTTAATGAACTTCTTTATGATTGGGAACATGGACACAAGAATCCAGACGGAGCCGAGCGCGACAACGCACTTTATTGGAGAGACCGAGCACTAAGAGGAGACGCCCCGTTATCTTCTTCCAATGCAGATGTCAATTCCAACAAGGAAACGGTCAGGAACATCAGCGGAAAGCACCGCAACGACACACCTCCGACACTTTATGACACGGCGACAGCAACGACTTATCAGGGCTCAGCATATGCGATTGACCGTTTCACCAAGCCATATCGTTTAGCAACACACGAATCAAGAGAGATCAAAGGCGGCGTAAACTTCCCCAGAAACAAGAAGGCCAACTTGGTCTATGATGCGGTTCGTCCACACGGACCCCGTTCAGATGGTGAGCAGGCGAACATCCCATTAAATGTTATGCTCGCACAAAGCTCGTCTGTCGAGGCAATGCCAGAGATCAGCGATAGAATTGATCCATTAATGAAGGACTCCGACGCAGTTGTTGGTCCGCTTAAAACACCAGCGGTGAATGAGAAGAGAAGATTTAACTTTGAAGTTATGCAAGGTCGTGACTTCTGTGTTGATTATGCAGGCATTGCCAAAGATAATCTTTTGTTCCCATTTAATATTCACAGTTCTTCTGCCACAGGCGGATATAATGAGGAAATCACCTGCGGCTTTTATCAAGGCGCCGAACTGACGAACCTCCACCACGACACATATGGCGAGGGTCATGAAGTTCCAATGCAGGGCCCATTCACTGAAAAGTGGGTTGGTGGTCACCAATCCCGCCACGTTGAACTTAATGTCGGAAGCGACAACCAAATGTCCCGTCCAGAAGCCTTTAGAATCGTTACTGGAGATTGTAAGACAGGTGGGTTCATTGGAATCGTCGGAGCCGATTACCCGTTCCCAGAGGGCGACTGTGAGGTATCTGGGGGCTTCCCCGTTAAGAAACATCCAAGGGCATCCATGTATCGCTCTGTCACAGCCAAGCGTCCTGTCAATATCGCGTATATTAAGCAAACAGGATCTGCCAAGGGTGTCACAAGCATCGGAAACTATGAATATATTTATCAAGCTCTTCAGGCCAGTTCCCGCGCCACCCAGCGCCGAGCCTTTGTTAAGACAGGGGGTGCCGCTCTGTTTATCTCTGCGTCTGCATGGGTTTCTGGAGCCGTAGATTACACCAGACTTGATCAAGTTTCTAACACATCCAAGCACGTTTTTGTTGAAAGGTTCTCCGCCCCCGGCGGCCCTGAAACTTCTGGCGATGCGAACGGCGGCTTCGGCCTCGATGCCGTCTCTGGCGAATATTCCCCATATAACTCTCTGAACAATCGGAACTTGTTGGTTCGTTCGACTATGCGAGAACTGTTCAGAGCACACACAAACGCTTTCGGATATTCTGGTTACACCAACTCCCTCGTTACAGAGGTTGAGGCAAACGAGTCAGACTATTCTGGAAGAGCAAATTATCATAAGATCCACCGAAACAACCTCAACAGAATGACCCAGCAGGAAAGCTATTCTCCTGTTTATAGTGGTTCGGTGCTGATCAACAAGAAACTTGTTCACTTCCCGAACACCGATCTCGACAGCGGCTCTTGTTTCGCACTGGCCTCATATGATGTCGTTGATTCTGAGATTCTTACTAATTCTGATACTTTCATGACAAAGGTTTGGTCGGCCTATTCAGGTTCGGGCTTCTCTTTTACGGGCTGGCTCAAGCCTCAAGATACGGCAATTCCTGACGGCGCAATGACTATTTTCGCAGCAGGAAAGGCGAACTCTAATCCCGTAATGTGGGCCGAGGTGGATCGTAATCCAAACACTGCTGACGGAATTGAGCGCGTGTTGTTTGGCCTTTCCTCCACAACAAACGGACAAGGAGCAAATGGCGAAACAATGTGGGAAGTCAAGGCATCTTCTTCCTTTTTGAATGACTGGGCTCATGTTGCGATCACATGGACATCCCAGCCCAGCGGCGCTCTTGGTTCTTCAAATCAAGTTGAAGGCGAAGCAATGGAGCGTGCTGTTACGATTTACATTAACGGTGTCTCTGCATCAAGTGAATTCACTGTGACTCGCCCATTCGCAACAAGAAATTGCTATTTATCGACTGCCAGCATGACCTCAAAGCTAAATTATAAGGCTTTTGGTAATCTCGATTACGCAGGCCGCCGGATGTTTACGATTGGTGGATATCACACAGACGCAAGCAACATGTGGTCTGGCTCTATGGATGAGTTAACCTTCTGGAAGATTCCGCTTGACGCAAATCAGGTTACTGAGATTTACAACAACGGTATCCCTTGTGACATAACTGCTTCAAGCCTTTATTCCGCAACTGGCTCAAACATGTTAGAGTGGATTAGATTTGAGCCTCAAATTGGCCAATGTGACCTCACCATCGACCCGGCAAACCCCGGCATTTATTCAGAGGGCGGCAACTTCTTAAATAATTTTACTGGAACAAAGTTCTTCCCAGTTTGTGTATCGGCCAGTCTCAACAATGGCTACACTGCCTCGGCAGAAGTTCAGGGATGCACACGACAGTTCGATTATATGCATCGCTCGTTCTCGTACATCACCGCATCTGTTCAGGATAATTATTATGTTTCTCACACAATTCCGAGAGCAGAGCACCAATATTCATGGTTGACTGCCTCACTTCTGCCAAATACAGAAAAGTTCCTTGGGTTTGCGCCAGCAGACGGAATGGTCACGAACTCATCAGGATATGTTCCTGCGCTCGATTTTGTTTCTTCAAGTGAAGCGGGAACGCACTATCCCGGCTCTAACGTGGCGAACGGAAGAATCTTCGGGAACGATCATGGCGAAGGCAAGGCAGGTCACCTCCCGACTGACTTTGTTGGGATGAACCATAATATTTATGAACCAATTTCTTCCAGTGCAAACACTGTTGGATATGACTCCATGACCCTCATCGACCATGTGGGGGGCAATGTTGCTGGTTATAACAATTATCTTAATGTGTCGCACGTTGTTCGAAACACTTTTGGCGGAGAAAACGTTTTTAGTTCTGGCTCCGCTGGCGGTGACCGAAACGCAATGGTGTTTAATGGACTGCTTTTGCACAGAAACGGTCCATATGGATATCCAAGTTGGAAACAAATTCGAACTGGAGAACATGCGGTCGCAAGATATAACAGAAGAAATAATATTATTTCGACTTATGAGGCTCCCACCGATTACACAACAGACGATGGAAGAGTGTTCACCGACACAATTCGACCGAGTTCCTTTGTAAATTATGAAGAGCCGCCAGTTGGTTCATCACAATATCCAATTCTTGCCTCGCTCATGGGAAACATTATTCAAACAACGTATGGCACAAACTTGGTCTACTTTAATAATGCGACCCTTAATGAGAGGTTGGGGCTTTCGATAACAGATGACATGGAGAATCAGTCTTACACCAATCTTATCGCGATGTATGGTGCCGGCCCTTCAACATTCCAGTCCTCTATGCCTGCTTATCATAATTACGGCCTCGTTTATCGCGAACAGGTCTATCCAAAAGACCGTTACGCCTTCACTTCTGGAGTCCGCAAAAGAGAAAACTTTTATGTTAGCTTCTGGACCCCTCTTGATGAAGATCGTCGACAGACACACAGGATAGATTCACAGGGCCAAACGACAAGAACAGGAAGTATTTGGGGCATGGATGGCCCATCAGACACTTATTGGAACTCAATGCGACTGCCAAGAGAATATGACGGTGGTTCCACCACCACATATTTGGCAGGAGAGATTTATTCGACATACAGAAACTCCAGCGGCTCAGGAGAGCTTCAAGATATAACAAAGCAGCTTTGGGGCAATTACGATTCTGCTGGAACGCAATACACCTATAAAAGAGGCGGCCCACTTTATTATTATTTCAACACACATTACACAGCCTCTGCCAATTTATCTCCCTCAAACGGCTTCAGCGAAGCACAATTAGAAAAGTGGGGCTTTAAATACACCGACACGTCACTGGCGATCACTCCTATCTTTGGTGGATACACAAAATTTGAAGCACACATTCAAGCTGGCCGCGCACCATTTTATAAATCATATGATGAATATGTCCAAGACCTTCGCTTGAGGGCAAAGGACCACACAATTGTTCCAGAGTTTAGAATTAGCGAACATATGCCTTTTTATATACTCGAAAACGGTGGGTATTTTATCGCAGAAAATTCTGGCTCTTTGAGCTTGACTGGTTCGGCTATTTCGTCCAGCACTGAAGATGGCTTCTATCGAACTTATGCTCATGCTGAGTTTATGAGACACTTCGACAAGATCGAGTCAGATCACGATTTCGACGGCGGAGTCCGAGGTTTAACCCTTAAATGCAAGGCCCAAATGAAGTTGTTGCCTTATGATGGCTTCTTTCCAATGGACAGGACCATTCAACTTGCGAGCTTATTTTCGCAGTCTTATGGATCAAATATAATAGACTCACCACAGTTCAGGTCTTCGTCGACCACTTTTGCTGAATTTGGCGCAGCCGAACATGCTCAGGCCCAGAAAGACAGATGGTCGATTTGGTCTCGCCCGTTCATGGCTCCCGGCATTCTATATAATACGATCAAGTCTGGGATGGCAGTCGATTATCCGATCATGACGGGCTCTTGGAACAAAAAGTTTAAAGGGATGTCAGGTGATTTTAAAATTTCTGCCTCTTACGAATGGCCTCACACCGGCAGCACTTTCCAAATACACAGCATCAATTTTATGGAAAAATACGATGCAGCAGTTGGATATCGCTATAACATGGGAACTTCAGACAATATCACTGGCTCTTTCATATCGCGTGGTTACGGATCTTATGACTTAACTGCGATATCTGGCGCAGTTGTTCAGATGGATAATTATAACATGAGGCTCCCGTTTGAAGCAATTATCGATCCATCTGAATATGTCAGGGGTCTGCCAATCGCAGATTGCGGGCACACATCCTCGCAACCGGGATTTGGTGTTCAGGACGGTAACCCATTCGCAAGAAGGGGAATGCTCGGAGCGTCCAGTAAGCCACTTTATAAAATGGCAATGTCAAACTTCTTGGCAAATGTCCCAGAGTTCTTTCTTAATGGCAAAAACTTTTCAACGATCACTTCGACAACGGAAGATAAGTTTTTGGCAGCCAAGCCCGGCAAGGTTTACGGAGCACTCGTTAGATTAAGAAAATCAGTCGATACAGCTTCCACTGCTTCGCATGGATTCCATCCAGATTCGCTGGATAGAATGATGGCAGTTAATCCAAGCAACACGGAAGAATGGGTTCCAGAACAGTCAAAAGAAGTTGTTCCTTGGACAGAGCACAAGGAAACGATGACAATGTATAGTCGTCCCACTGCTTTTGGACCTGCTCATGGCTGGGGCTCCTTCGCTGGCTATAACACTCCATTCACACCATCATATTATGATGGCGAAGGTTGGGCCGTGCTTTATTGGACCCCGCCAACAGGCTCCGGTATGGGCAAAATGGATAAACTGTCGGCTAAGAAGTACTCATTAGATGAAATCATGGCGAATCTCGACATCATGTATCTTAGACATGCTCCGATCTTAAATTCTACACGGATGCACAGCCTTTCTGAGTCCGCTGGAACTGGTTTCGGAGGCCACGGCTGGATGGCGAGCGACATGTCTCTTTACAGTAACCAGACAATTCTGACAAACGCGGATCTTGAGCGATTGGGCTTGTCTTCTGAAATCGGAAAAGATATTGCCGAAGGAGAAGGCACATATACCAAGAACGCTAATAATTATTATTATCCTCGCCCAACAACGGGAAGTTATCTTTATGATCCAGAGTCCAACGCAATGCAGGTTTCTGCATCATTAAACTTGACTTTGAAAGCAGGAGTTGCAAGCCCAACATATGATCCTGAAACGGGACAAATGACTTCTGCCCAGTTCGATCAGAACTCGGACACCAAGGTCTGGGCTATCCAAGCTAAGTTCGAAACCCCAATGCTAAACTTCAAAGACGTTGATGCTTCGATGCCCACAAGCTATAAAGGAACAGACTGGGGATCAGATCCTCTCGATGCACCACCATCTTCCTCTGTCGCAAAGGGAATGTGGCATCAATATGGAAGACTCCCAGCAGAGGACGAAGGAATCTATATGCAGATCGGAGATATCCCAGAAATGTGCAAGAGCGCATGGGCATTCGGACATGTTGACGCAAACGTTCCAGTCTTTGGTTATTTCCACACGGCATCAAACCCATCTTACAAGGACAGCACAACATTCAGAACGCTTTCCTCACTGTTTAGCGATTACACCAATCCTTCTTTCGATGGCACAATCTATGATGACACATATGTTCTCGACTGGAATGGTTCAAGCACTCTCAAGAGAGAAGGTCTTGTCCTCCCAGAACAGTGGGAATCACTTTGTGACTTGGTTGGCTTCCCGAAGGCGTCAAAGAAAATGGGACAAATTGCACAATCTCAAGAGATCAAAGAAGCAGTTGTCGCAATTCCCTTTATTGAGCACGAAGGTGAGAGGCAATTCTTTGAAATCCCAAGAGAGACGATTGAAAAAGCAGGGCAGCTTATTGATGGAACGGCGATGTCCTCTTTCCAAGATCAGACTTTAGAACCCGGCGGCAGCGTTGTCGATATGATTCGGAGAATGAGAAGTTATGTTTTCCCACCAAAGATGGACTTTTTAACTTATGAAGCGATCAACCCATTCGCCATGTATATTTTTGAGTTCTCATATGAGCTAAACCAACAAGATCTATCTGATATTTGGCAAAATATCTTGCCAGAGCACGGAACAAGAATGAAAGAGTCAACAGCAACCATTAGTCATACGCTTATGGAAGAAGAGCTTAGTGGCCAGAACCAACAATTACTCGGCTGGAGAGCCGCAGCCAGCGGCAAGAGAATTCCTTCTAACTTGCAGTGGCTGGTCTTTAAGGTGAAACAGCGCGGAGAGTCCGACTATTTCGCCAAGGTCTTTGGCTCCGACGCTCAAGAGACTTCCGTCCTTCAGGGAGGAATACAGAAAAAGATGACCACTTTCGCGGCTCTTGACAATTCTGCTGTTTTAGACTCTTCAGGTCAATCCGAATACAGTTATAACTGGCCATATGATTATTGCTCTGTTGTCGAGCTTGCCAGCCTTGAAACTGCGGTATCTTATGGGACAGAAGGGATTACAGGATATGATCCTCCCGCACCCGATTACACAACGCCAACTGGTGAGTTAACAACTGTCCTTGATGGGGCATCCGATCTGGCCGCCCAAGCTATGGTTGAATCCGCACTAAATTGGTCAGATTCTGAATGAGCAGATATTTACTGTGAGAACACAAGAACATGTCATTTTTTAATAAAAAAGAAGAAGTCTTACACATTAAGCCAACTCAGTATGGCAAGTATCTTATTTCGCAAGGAAAATTCAAGCCTACCTATTATGCGTTCTTTGATGATGACGTGGTTTATGATTCAAAGTACATGGGCCCCGCTCACGAAGAACAGCAAAATAATGCAGAGCCGAGAATTCAAGAAGATACACCAACAATGAAGGTGCAGCATGTGTTCACGGGAATTGAAACAAACATTAAAAAATTGAATCGAGAGATTCGATCTGGCAAGGTTGCTCTCGGTTCAGAACAAACCCTTCCGGTTGCAGAGCAGCATTTTGGCCTTTCTTCACCAATAGGCAATAGTTCTGTTGGAGAGCAAAACGCACCAGCATTTGAAGTTCAGTTTTGGAATGGGACCATAACGGGTTCCGTTTCGCACTTAACTGGTTCTCACGCTACTATGAAGATTCCGCAACTTGATACAGAAGTTATGTTTGAAACCTCAATAGGTTCCACCGCAGAAGACTCTTCCGCCGCACCGGGTCTGCCGGGCACCATTTACGAAGACGAGACTTTTATTAAGATAGAAGATGATTATCTGATCATCGAGTTTCTGGAGCACAATACTGAATTTCAAATGGCCAATTTTGATATTGAAGTGTTTCTTGTAGAGGAAGAAGACGTTTCTGGCTCTATTAAAACCCCCGGCCTTCCCGAGTTGTCACAACGTAAAAGAACTCACCTACTTCCGCTATCTTTTGTAAAATCACCAGAACAGGTTGTAAATGGAATTTTGGTAGACCAAAGACCAGCGTCAGAGTATAGACTCCCAGATCCGGGCCCTGCTTATATCAATTACTTTTTAGATCTTCATGTAGATCATGAAATAGATCCAGTTACACTTTGCGATTCAGTTCCAGAATCAAGAACTAAAGATCCCTTGTTTGACTCCCCAACAATCTGCGCAGAAAGAAAAGCATCAGTGGCCACAGATTCAGAGATTCGAGAAACGACAGGAGAAGGCGATATGTACAGTTCGGAAGTCTCGACTGAAGACTTTGAGGAGTGCGACTAATGGCCGATTACCTTATTGAGCAAATGGGAATTGTAGGAGATATTCTGCCGAATGTTTATATAAAGGCAATCACACTCAACAAAAAGGGTGGAGAGGTTATTGAACAGCTGAACCCCCATGTAGACGTTTCGGAATACTCTCGTTTCAACAAGCTAAACGGCGAAACTGTAATAATATCGCCACCAGTAAATTATTCTGGAAAAGCAAAGACATCAGAAACCCTTCTTGTTAGTGTTGAGCTTGTTATGAAAGACTCGCCGACCCCTTCTGGGTCTGCCACATGGATAAATAATGAAGAGATACTAAAATATTTGAGAGTCCGTGTAGTTCAGAGCACACATGCTAGCTTCACTAGAGCTATAAGTTCGGGATTAATGGCATTAGAGCCAGAAGCCTATAAATCTCATCCAAAATCAGATTTTGCATTTGAGCAAGTTTATGCAGTGAGCAATTATGTTGTAAAGACTGATTCAAAAAGGCCTATGGTTTTGCCAGAAAAAAGTGGAGATCCCCACACAGATCAGCCGGGACAAAATAGACTACAAGCCTATTACGCGACTACGGACTCTCAAGGAAACACTGTTTATGATGTCCCAATCGTTGCTACGTTTGCACATAACGAAACAGGTCCAAAGCATCTCTCATATTTCGCAACAACATATTTTGACACAGAGCAGATGATTGAAGATTATGGTCTTGACTTAACTAACAAAATGAAGAGGTCGATAATGGGAAAAACCTCTGCAGAAAAAGTGATAGATAGAAGCCAAGTTGTCGTTAACGCATATGTTTATTACCTATTGGATGGCTCTATTTGGACAGGAGCTGTTCAGAAGACCGGCTCCAAGTGGTTCACCCAAGGGAGTGCTACAGATTTACAGCTACGCCGCCGCCGTGTTCCAAACAAGACGGTGAAGGACTTGAGAAAGACAGGGGAAATAGAAGATATAACAATAGATTTTTCCATGGTTCAGGCAGAATTGTTGGGCATCGCCAGCACAATTGGTATCGTTAGCAACGATTCCCTATCTCTTAATTCTCAGCAAACTCATTTTTCAGATGATATGATTGCGAGAGACAGTTCTGGCCAGACAAGATTTATTTTATCAGTAGACTACCAAGATTTGTTGCGTGATAATACTTTGTATGGAAAGTTTTTTACGCACCCACGGAGTCAAGTTACCGAACTTGTTCAGCAATATACAAATCTTAAGGCGATTAGGGTTTATCGGAAAAGAGTAAAAACAAGCCAAAGAAAGAACCGTCTGGGCATGGACGCAGATTTTACAGATTGGTTTGACCCAACACAAGGTCCAGAGCTTGTTGCTCTTTCGGAAGATGCTACAAACAAAAC
>Ga0098061_1000235_pt1 | contig 25429 bp, 12 predicted proteins | sample 22_taG_FD_92579 | JGI IMG/M metagenome (GOLD analysis project Ga0098061, IMG submission 92579) | Marine viral communities from the Subarctic Pacific Ocean - 22_ETSP_OMZ_AT15343 metaG | ecosystem: Environmental > Aquatic > Marine > Oceanic | place: Subarctic Pacific Ocean | collected 2015-01-20
ATGGGCGCAGCACTTGGTGCTGATGCAGCTCATGACACTGCACTTGAAGTTATTGCTTTGAATGCAGCTACTATGATTGCACTTACAGATCGTAAAGAACTTCTTCTTACAAAAGCAAATGACCACGCTATCGATGCTGGTAAATTGCACTTGTTTGTAGAATATGTTCAGACTCCTGACTTGGCATAAGTCAGAGTAATTGATTAACTTTAGAGACCGGAGGGGGAAGTGTCCTCCTCCGGTTTTTTATTTAAAATAAACGGTATGAGTGCAAATGCAACTATTACAGGGGACTGTAAATACATAAGCCTTGTTCTTAGCGGGGCTCAAGGTGCGGCTTCAGTTTTAATATCAAACGGAGGAATTTCGCACAGTTTTAATGTTACTTTACCTGCAAACGAAGCTGCATATCATACTGTAGTAAGCCTAGAAGCTGTTTCATTATCTTCTGATGGTATTTTTGAAATAACAGTAACTGATAGCGCCGGCACAATTCATGAAGCAGGCACATTTGGAAAGTGCTCTCTTAACTGCTGTATAGCTAAGAAAGTAGATTCTCTTTTAGGCTGTGATTGTGATTGTAAGAAGTGTGATGCTAAACTTATAACTGCAGAAAGAGTCTTACTCTTAATTACGGGTATAGAAACAGATCTGGCTCAATTAGGAGAAGATAGCTCTGTTAATGCAGGGTTATTTGAAAATGCAAAGAAAAAATACAATAAAGCTCTCGAACTTTGTTCTGATAGCTGTGGATGTAGCTGCTAATGGGAAAACCAAAATATATAGGAGGCCTTACTGGAAACAACGACGGCAATTTTTGGATCGGACTATCATACTCTTTAGAGGACGGATATGATAAAGTCACTAGAGTAGAAGATATATCCGAAGATAGTTATGGAGTAGGAACAGTAACTAATAAGTACTATAAAGATAGAATCTATATATTCTATAAAGACTTTGATAACTCTATAGACTCTAGAAAACTTAAAATCTATTTTGAATCAGGAGATGTGGAACAGATATCTGTATTTGTTCCTACAAGTAATAAGAAAGTAGACAATGCAGGAGATGAGTATTCTAGCTCTAAACTTTTTAATTCTTCAGAATTTTTAGATTATAGATTAGAAGTAACTTATGGTACAGGAAAAAGTATGGCTGGAAACTATGCTATGCTTCCTATTAGTGACCCTTACGGTAAATTTTCTTATGATAAAGCATGGTCACATAGTGAACCCGGATCTTTAGTAACTTTTAATGGATCAATACTAAATACACTTGATCCAGATGTTACTCATATGGGTAAACCTTTTGTAGGGCCATTACCTCAATTTGTAATGTTTGCTGCTGTACTTGATGATTCTAAAGATTATTTAGAGGCAGGAGATGTTTGGGGTGAAGTATTTGATGCTAATAGCACTGTACCTACAATAACATCTTTTATTTGGACAAAGGATATACCTGAAAAACCAACCACTGTTAAAAAAACATTTGAGGTTTGTGCAGATCCTACATCTCCAAGTTATTATAAGACTACAAAACAAGATACATCAGGAGCTACTATAGATGATAAATATCTAAAAGGTTTAATTCCGGCGTTATTTACTAGTGGAGCTTGTGCAACAGATACTTCAGGATTTGAAGTAGTAGTTGATGTTACGGATCCTTATAGAGATGAAGACGGTACTATTACTGTTACTGTTTTAGGAACTAATACTACTCCAGTTCAAAGTGAGTGGGAGAAGCAAAGCCTATATTTACAAGATAAAGCACCTACTACTACACTTCTTGGAAATCAATTTTTCACTTGGGAATTAAAAGTACCAGGAGGAATTCAAGCGCCTAGTACCACTATAACAAATGGTAAAGCAGCTGCACCCGTAACTTTTACAGGGATAAAAACAGCAAATGCCCCTTATACTGTAGAAGTAACTGAAACAGCTACAGGAGGAAAAATCACTATACCTGTAAATATACAGGAAACGTCTACAAATTCTAAAACTAAAACAGATAGGGGAGGAGATATATATTTTTGTCATAAACCAACTGCTATAAATTATATAGGATACCCCAACCCAACTGGTAATGACCAAGATCCCGGACAAATTTGCATCGAATGTTTAGATAAAGATGCGGATGGAGTGTATGAATACACTATAGGAGATGTTCCATCTAGCCAACCAATACTAGTAAACGCAGGAAGTAATTTTGTAAATGAAACTTCTGAGGGGGCTGGTGACGGTTCTATTATATTTAATGCTAATTATAATAGTGCTTTAGCTCCTAATTTAGGTCAATTTTTTACCAATGGGTTTGATGTAAACTTATATACTACTACAGGAGTATCTGGACCAAGTAACACCTTTATCTATGGTACTACAGGAGCAAGTTCCCCTAGTTATACATTTAATAATTTAGCAGATGGATGGTATGTAGTTGAAGCATCTCCTGCAGGATGGAATTGTCCTACAAAGTTTTATTTTCAAATTGGATATGGCGAATCTCCACAAGAATGTGTTACTTCAGCAAATTTTTCAATAGATCCATGCTCAGGACAAACAAGTATATCTGTAGAAACAGCTTATGATTCTTTACCAGAATCAGGACTTGGTATAAATTACGGAGTTTATACAGAGGTAATAAGCCCCACTGGAGAGTCTGTTCTTTTCCCAGTAAGTGATCCTATTGTAAATATAGGTGATACTTTTATTATACATATAAATTTTTGGAGTAATAATCCTCTAAATTGTAATAATTCTGAAGTAACACATATAGTTACAGAGGCAGATAGAAACTGCAGTATTTTAGAAGGATATCCTATTGGGTGCATGGATCCTACAGCAATTAACTTTGACCCAAGCGCAGTAATAAGCAGTGGGCAATGTGTATATGAAACTGTAGGATGTACTGATGTTTCAGCTTTAAACTATGACAGCAGTGCAAGTGTATCTTGTGAAAATTGCTGTTATTATTGTGAAGACCAACTTATAACAGGAGTTACAGTGGCATCTAACATACCTACTTTAACTTGGTTTGGAACAGCGCCGGCTGTATATGATGTATCTTGGGAAAGCACTTCAACAGGAACTGTAATAGAAACTGAAAACACTTTAACAGGTCCTTATTTAGTAGATGGGGCTTATACAGTTACAATAACTGATGCTAATGGCTGTATTCAAACATATGCATTTGGAATAAATACCACTCTTATATATGGGTGTATGGATCCTAATGCAGAGAATTTTAATCCTGCAGTCAATGTTCCTTATGGTACTCTAGGAGAACCAGGAGATACTTTTTCTACAAATTGTACTTATAGATTAGAACCTTCTCCGTGTGTTCCTACCAGTTTAGGAACTATACAAAGTAATTTAGATGTGTGCTTTAGTGATAAAAGTAATAAGTATCTCACACTGCTAAAGTCAGGGAGGTTAACTCCCTGCAATGAAGCAGTTATAAGAAGACTTTCACTTATAAAATATTTACTCTCTCAAAGAGACTTAGAATGTGTTTATAATTGTTCAGATTCTTTATCCCCCGCACTTAGTGAAACTTCACGAGGAACATCTTGTACTTCAAAATGGTCAGAAGGAGGTCCCTCTGGGGAATCTCTTATATGGTCAGCTACAGCAGGTTATCAATGGGGGGATGTAGTAAAACATCCAGTGAGTGATAATATTTACACAATGATTCTTGGTATATATGCTATAGGATCTGATCCGGAAACTATAATAGGAGATCCTTATTGGGAATATTGTAGGTCTGTTGACGCACCTTCAGATAATACAAATAGGTTAGATAAATACATGGCCTATATAAATGAAAATTGTAAAGACTGCAATCTTAAAGATGTAACGTCTACAGATTCAGAACCAGTTTCAACAAGTGATTCACCAACAACTATAGACGGTGAAATAATAGAAATAGAAGGTGGAGGAATAGATCTCCCATAACTTTTAATATTGAAAAAATGTCAGACGTATCAAAATGGAATGTAATAAGTAAAACATCTTTAGATTCCTCACATTATGTACCAGTAACAGGGAAAAATAAATTCCAACTTTCCTCTTTATTGCCAAGTTTAGCTACTTCAGGAGCGGGTTCTGAAAGTTTATATGTAAGTGTTACAAACGGAAACCAACTAAACTTTAAAGGTATTAAGTCTGGAGATACAGGCCTACTTACTGTTGCTACTGCCTCAGATAATGTTGTTCTTACAATTCTTGAATCAGGAATAGATTTAAATTCTTGTGACAATACTACAGCACAGTTTCTTAAAACTGTAGCTCTAGCATCTAATGTTACAGGACAACTATCTGTAGTAAACGGAGGAACTGGACTATCTACAATATCTAAAGGTCAAATGCTTTATGCATCTGCAGATGGAACTCTCGCAGCAACTTCTGCTATGAGTACAAATGGACAAGTTCTTATAGGTAATGCTACTTCAGGTGTACCAACTTTAGCTACATTAACTGCAGGAGATAACATTGCTATTACTAATGGAGCTGGTTCTATTTCTATTGCAGCAAATCTGACAAGTGCAGGAGCTGCTTTAGATATGAATACTTATAATATCAATTTAGACAGAGCTGCAGGACAATCTTGGGTAACCGGAGATGGGTCTGATGAAGGTATTTCAGTTGATGCGGATGGTAAAGTGATCCTAAAAGACGGTACACATGCTGCAGATACTAGCGGAGCACAGCTGTCTTTACAAGGAGCTGCAGCAACAGCTATAGAAATAGGTAACGATGCTGTACAAAAAGAGTACACCATCAAAGTTCAAGACGCCCCCTCTTCAGCACATTCCGTAGGATTAAATATAAAAGGAGGCAATGCTACTAGTGGAAACACTAATGGAGGACATTTAACAATAAAAGGAGGCTCATCTTCAGGCACTGGAACTGCAGGAATAGTATACCTCGAAGCAGGAGATCCTGGAGCTGGGGGCACAGAAGCAGGAATACAATTAAAAACCCATGCAGCTGGAGCTGCAGCAAGTACTGCATTTGCTGTTAGTTCTACAATGACTACAACATATAAGCCTTTACTGTATAGCGGTGTACAAGTACTTACAGGAGCAGGAGCAGTGGATCTTACAAGTCCTATTACACACATAGTTACAACAGGAGCTAACGCACTTACTCTTGCAGATGGTATAGAAGGCCAAACAAAAATGATTATCATGAAGACCGACGGAGGAGACGGAACACTTACCCCGGCCAATTTCGCACAAGGGACAACTATTACGTTTGATGCTGTAGGAGAAAGTGTATATCTACTATTTACTAATGGTGGATGGCATAAGATGGGAGGACACGATGCTACAATTGCTTAAGAATTTAACCAGATAACGTACATTTGTTATCTTAATTATATATCTAAACCTAAATAAATTATTAAAATCAGATGGAGACATTAACAAAAGTAACAGGGGAAGGGACTGATCAAAAAACAGTTCAAAATTATGTAGACCTACTATCAGGACATTACAGTGTAGTAGATCTTCCAGGACTAAAGTTTGCAAAAAAGATTGCAGACAATATTGATGCAATGGAAGAGCGCCTTGCTCCTCTTAATGAAATTCTACAACCTACTAAAGAGTTTGAAGAGTTTGCAGAGAGAGTTAGAGAGGAAGCTGGAACCGATGCAGAAAAAATAAAACTCTTAGAAGAAGAAAACAAAGAGTTGGTAGATCATAGAAAATCACAGTTAGAGACTGCGGAAGAAATGTTAAAAGAAAATATGAGTATAACCCTTCGAACTATTTATGAAGGAGAGCTCCCTAATAACATTTCTGCCAAGCAGATTAAAGCTCTTAAATCAATCTTAAAATAATCATGGCATCATCCGTAAAATTTAAACTAAGCGCAGTAAGTTCTTCTGTAGGAGCAGATAAAATGGACTTTACTGTAGAGAAACTTGTATCAGTTACAGAACCTTTGTCGAATATGGCAAAGGTTTCTGTAGCTACAGGTTCAGACTCTGTAATTCTTGCAAATACTAATGTACAATCTTATGTATATGTAAGAAATATAGATACAACAAATTATGTTACAGTGAAGAATACTGCAGATAACACTCTAGCTATAATTAGAGCTGGAGAGTTTGCATTGTTTCCTGTAGCAGCATCTGCTGGCATAGAACTAAGAGCTGATACAGCTGCATGTATTGTTGAATATGGATACTGGGCAGTAGCATGATAATTACCCCGATAAATAGCACTGAAAGTGCAGTGCATTTAAGCGGGTATGTAACAGGTGCTACATCCGGCTATAAAGAAGTATGGCCTATATCAGGTACTACTGCTTCTATAGCTATGCCTGAAATCTTAAGACAAGTGTCAGTATCTAGTGGTGATACTACAGACGTAGCTCCTAGTGGAGGTGCGCATTCAGTTTTATTAGAAGGGCTGGACAGAAGGTTTGAGCCTCAATCAGAGCTTATTGATTTAAATGGGAGAACAGGAGTTATAAGTGAAAAAGCTTATAGAGCAATAAACTCTATAAAAGTTGTTTCTTCTGGATCAGATGGTACTAATAAAGGTATTATATATGTAGGCTCAGGAGCTATTACTACTGGAGTACCAGCAACATCTTACTCTGTAATAGATTCAAATATTTCTGTATCAGAAACTTTATCTTTTACTGTTCCTAATGGGCACATGCTAGAAATAGAATCTATATCAGTAGTACCCAAAACTATTAATACCACATCTTTACATTGGGAATTACTTAAAGCAGATATAGTAAGTGAAATAGAAGTAGATCAAGTTGTTTATACCTCTATGTATAGAGGAACACAATTTGAAAGCACACAAAAACTTCATAGACCTATAACCATTGAAGCAAGAAAGACACTAAAAATGAGAGTCTCTCAATTAAATGCTAATGGAGATGTATTAGTACATATAATAGGTAAATTAATTAAACAATAGATTTGAAATGACACTAGATGAAATAGCATATAACATCCTTAACATCTACAGAGGTGGTCGTTCAAATCATAATGAACATATATCTCTTAGACAGATAAAGTTCAATATCAAGCATTATCGTGCAATGCTATTACGTAGAGATTTTGCACGTAATTCTTTTGTCTCTAGGCACCATGAGCAAGATCTTAAATGTATAGAATTAGAAATAGTAGATGCATCGAGGTGTTGTGGGCTCCCTTTAGATTGTGTAGTATCTAGAACTAATGTAGATATACCTAGAACTATCCGTATGAATCATATGGAGGGGATAACAAATGTAGCGGATCCAAGTGGTATACATACTATACCTATGATAGATACAATTGCAGTCCAAACTCTACCATATGATAGGTTTACAAAAAATACTCGTAAAGCGTACATGATAGAAGATAGACTATATATATACAATCCAGATGGAATGGATACAGTAAATATTAGAGGAATATTTGAAGACCCGGAAGAGCTAGCTAAATTCGATTGTGACGGAGGAGATTGCTACGATAGCGATATGGATTACCCATTATCTGCAGATCTTGTATCAGCTATAACTGATGGTCTTATCAAAGGTACATTCCAAATGATAGCTATGACTACATCAGATACTGAAAATGACACAATGCAAAGTGGTGCAGTACCAAGACAACAAGGAAATGCCAAAGCAAAGTAAAGATCTTTACAGTACATATCTAACTATGAGTGATTCTCCAGTACTTTTTAAAAAGTATAAGGAGATTCTTCAAGAGTTTAATATTATGATAATGGAAGCCCTTATAGCTGGGGCAGAATTTAACATGGGTTATAACTTATCTAATCTTTCAATTATAAGAGCGAATGTAAATCCAAACACAGCTAGAATAGATTGGAACACGTCTATGAAATTTAAAGAAGAGCTTTTAAAAAAAGGAACTGTTCTTTTTGATAAAGAAACCGGGAAAGGAGAGAAATGGTTTATTTATCATACATCTAAACAGTATTTTAAATTTTACTGGTCTAAGATGTTCTGCAGAGTAAAAAATTCAAGCGTCTATAGATTTGATGCTACTCGTGGCAAAAAAGGAAATAAACAGAAATTAAAAGATCTGATCAATAATGACGATCTTGCATATCTAAGATTTAAACGCCATGGCAATCTATAAGCACGTATCCGGAAAAGAGATTATAAGAAAGGTATTTAGAGACATACGTCCTGCAAATGCTAACTTCATCCATGATGCTGTAGAATGGATGGGAGAGGCTCTTGAGCATATAGGTGCTAGCACCCAGCTTTGTCGCAAGCAGTGTGTAATAGAAATAAAGAACCATAAAGCCTGTTTACCAGGAGATCTTTATTACATAAATCAAGTAGCGGTAAATACTTGCACACAACCCTCTATAAAAAATGAAACATCAGAGATATCTTCTCAGATAGCAGAATTAAATAGCAATCTATCTACTTACTATGAAAATGTAAATAATACAGTTTCAAAAAATGAAAGTGGTCAATATATATCTTCTTTGACTACTACGGATTTAAATCAATTCGATACTTACCATAAAACAACTTTAAATCAATTAAATGTTTTAAACTCAAGAATGAGTGTTTTAGAAAACATTTATTTTAATAGTAATGGTAATTGCTTACAGCCTCTACAGTACGGTACTTCTACTTTTCACTCAAGTATACACTGTGACGGCTGCGTAAATGCGCAATCAAATTATAAGGATACATATATAATTAATTGCGGTAATATTCAAACATCTTTTGCACAAGGGCAAATATGTTTGAGTTACATGGCATTCCCAGTAGATGAGGAGTGTTACCCAATGGTACCAGATGACATAAGCTACAGAGAAGCTATGTTTTGGTACATTCTTAAAAAGCTCCTTCTTCAGGGGGAAACATTCAAGAACACTAAAATAGAATATCAGTTTGCAGAAATGATGTGGCAAAAGTATTGTACACAAGCGCGTAATGCTGCAAATTATCCTGATATAGATAGATATCAATCGTTCATGGATCAGTGGGTGAGGCTTTTACCTAATATAAACAGAGACCTTAATTTCTTTGAAGATCTTAATAGTAGGGAAATGCTTCAGTCCGAAAACTTCTAAATATGGCTGAAGAAGGAAACAGAGTATTAAGATTTATAAGGGGGCTATTTAAAGATACGGCTCACGTAGATCAGCCCCCAGGCTCGTTAAGATTCGCACGTAATGCGAGTATAAACAATACTACTGGAGCTGTGTCTAACGAGCCCGGTAATATAAAAATAGAATCACTGCCTGTAGGGGCTGTTGTAATAGGAACTATTCCTCTTACAAGCAATGATATAGCTCTGTTTTTAAAAGTGGGGGATGATTCTATAATAGGTATTTATAGAAATAGCGCATACCAAACTATACTTAATCTGCAACCGGTTTTAAATGGTAATGATACAGATTTAAACTTTCAAACTTCGCACCCTATACAAGGAACATTTAAAGAACAGGGGGATGGAGATCTTATGGTATATTGGACAGATGATCTTAACCCCCCTAGAGTTCTTAATATAACTAGACAAAGAGTTGTTTCTCCTAATACCATATACGGAATAAATGCTATGAATTCCCCCGATGTAGCTTTTATAAACAAATTAAATTTATTCCCCCATTCTGGACCAGTTCCTCATGTAGAGTTAATAAATGTATTTAGCGGTGGGGGATGTCTTACAGGTGTATATTATATAACTCTTGCTTATACGGATACAGATATAGTTACAACAAACTATTTAACTGTAGCTAATCCGGTTTCAATTGTAGATGATCCAGAAGGAATAGCCCCTATAGAAAGTTATGATGGAGCTGAACCAGGAATATTAACTGGTAAATCTCTTACTTGGGAAGTATCAAACATAAATACTGATATGAAATATTTATCAGTTCAGATACTTCAAAAAATAGAAGGGGTTATAACTGCTGTTAGACTTCATGATATAGAGATAGATAACAGAGATAGATTTCTTGTAACATATAGTGGAGAAGAGTCTCAAGCCACATCTTCTGTAGATGCTGTTACTATAGATATGCCAGAGTATTTAACTGCTAAAACAATGGAGCAGTTAGATAGTGTTCTTTATTTAGGAAACCTTACTTCTGATACAGACATAGGATATCAAAAATATGCTAATTATATAAAATCTGAAGCAGTAGTATTAAAAGGTGAAGATGTTTTTGATCCTTTTGATCCTATGGTCATTACACAAAGTTTTTTTGATTTAAAAAAATCTGACACTATTCACTCCCAGGATTCTGATGCTATACAACACGGATATAGATATCCAAAAAATATTTATAAATATAAAGGATATACTAGAGAAGAAGTATATGCATTTTACATAGCATTCATTCTTAAATCAGGAAGGATGTCTTATGCCTATCATATCCCTGGAAGACAACCTTTAACAGATGTAAATCCTGATGATGTTAACGAACTTATGGGGGATTGGAATCCTGCATTAGTAAATGAAGGATTATCTCTTTATGATAATGGAAATGGACATATAGGTGATTGGCAATTAATAAGTTTAACAGGGGGTCAGCAACCTCAAGGGTATGCATTCCATTTCTATGATTTTTCTCATTTGCATTCTCGCCATATGAACTACTGGCATAATCTGCATGAGTTTTATCCTAATAATGATAATTTTCTTTCTGTAGATGCTGAAACAGGGTCTACTTATGAAGACTTAAGATCACAAAATGTAAGGCACCATAGATTCCCATCTAATAGAAATTCAGAGTTTACCACTGTAAAAAGTACAGATGCTCAAGTATTTGAAAGTGCAGAAAACGATAAAAAAGCCACTGTACATTGGTTTTGGTATGGTGAGTTTGATAATAATGATGAAGTGCTAAGAGGACGTTATCCTACAGAAAATCCTAATGAAGCACAATGGTGGCAAAATAATAATTATGGCACCCCTATGGGAGGAACAGGATCAGGTCATGATACTGATCGTGATAGTTCTCCTCAAGATGATCCTGGTTACTGGTACAGAGGTTTCTTTTTTAATAACGGACCTGCTAATGGTCCATTTCCTAATTCTACTCATTATGGTGGAAATCCACACTCTCCTGTAGGTTTAGGAGGCACTCCTAATGATGTTACTTCTGAAGCTCCAAACGGTCAAAGTAATACTCAAAATTCTTGTTGGCCACCATCAGCCGCGTATTTTTTTAATTGGCCCACTAATACAAATCCAAACCAACCCTTAAATGATGTGTGGGAAACAGAAATAACTGAATGGTCAGATTTAACATTTGTATATGATACAAATCCTCCAGAGGGAATGAGATTAAGATTACAATACGACTGGGTTCCGAATCTTTTTGAACCGAATAGTAGACCTCACTGTTGGGGTAAGTCTTGGGGTACTGTGGCCGGACATAGTGGAGAAGACGTTCTTTTAACTGATGTATCAGGAGATTTAGGTAACGGCACAAGGCCGGGATGGGCAGCTTGGGTAGAACCAGATACACCTATACCAGATGAAAATGAAAATATTCCTTTAACACACCATGTTCAACCTTTAGGAATTAAATTTTGTGATATAAAAATACCTAAGTCCATTGCAGATAAAGTGCAGGGATTTAGAATTTATTATGCAGATAGAACTCACGAGCAAAGAACTGTACTAGGTCAAGCCCCTGTACACCCTATGGAATATAGGCACCAAATGGATCCATCTAAATGTGATACTGGAGGATTGGGCCAAGGAAAATTCAATTATTGGTTACAAAACGGACAACCTGCTCCTGTAAACATAAGGGCTCCTTGGGCCCACGAAGTTTATTCTTTTCATGATTTTTATTTATTAAATAGACACCCCTCATTAGCAGCTGCTACACATATAAAACTTCAATATATTTTGTGTATGGCAAATTTTAAAGGATCTGTAAGATATAATAAAGATGGTAAATACACCGACACTAGTACCCAGAATCAAGAACCTTTTTATACTTGTAGAAAACCAGAGGTTATAACTTCTTTTCATATATCAGGAGATCAGTTTAGAATACAAGGAATAGATCAAAGATTAAATTACATTCTCGACGATAAGTCAAAAGCTTATGTTTTAGGAGATACTATTTATGAAGGAACACATCAAGGATTTAAATACGATATATACAATCAAGGGGGACAAACTCATATTGCTATAAAGCCAAAAAGATGGTTACCTCAGTTAGTCTCTAATCCAAGCAGCTCTTGGAGAGATCAAAGAAGTGAAGGTGCAAACACTGAATTTGTATCTTATACTACAAATTCTTGGGAAATGGATGATCAGGGAAATCAAATTCCTGGAAATCCTGAAGCTTATGACGGACTTCAATTATACTTAACAAACCTTAAAGCATTTAAATCTGATGTATATAATGCTGTAGACTCACAAAATCTTGTATGGACAGGATATGAAGTAGTAGGAGATGACTTAAATAGATTTATTCTAGATGAGAATGATTCTCCTGTATATAGTGGATCAGATCTATTTTGTACTGATGATGTATATGGGGGCGATACTTATATAACTAGGTATGGTTATAGAATGACTGCCAGAGAAGAAGTTAGTTCAACTCCAGATGCAAATCAATCTAAAGATATAAAGTCTGTTATAGCTTGTATTACTGAAAGCACAGAAAATATAAACTACAGGCATATAAATAATGATGATGAACCTTATTTTCCAGGTGCTGCTTTAAAATCTGTACTAGATGCAGATGCAAGAATAGATCTTCATTATAACCCAGATCTTACTACAGGAAAAATAAGATACAATGAAGACTACTCATCTATAAATAATATCAAAGTTGTACTACCTTTCCCTTTTGTACTTGAGCAACCAGAAAATCATCCTGTAAGAATTATACGTTCTTCTAAAACAACATCCTCTTACTTATCAGACAACTATAGAATATACTCATTTGGTGAATTAAGAGAGCTTAATAATAGATATGGGGAACTTTGGAAGATAACCGCTGTAGGTAATCTTTTATTATTCCACATGGAAGACGCTTTGTATCAAACAAAGGGTAAGCAAAAAATGAAAGTTTCTGAAGGCAATGAAGCTTTTATTGGTCAGGGAGATATTTTTACTCAAGAACCGGATTTAGTGCAACACACAGACTCTGGATATTTAGGTACAAGATCTCAATTTGCAAATATTGTTACACCTCAAGGATACTTTTTTATTGATAATATTGATAGGAAGATGTTTCTTTTAGGTAAAGGAGCAGAAGAACTTTCAGGTGAAAAATATGGTATGTCAAATTGGTTGCAAGACAATATGCCATATGCTTTAGAAGATTATGGGTTTCACGGTAAGACAGACAGTTTTATTACAGGTATGGGATTTCATGCAGTGTACGATGAAAGATTCTCAAGGATTATAATAACAAAAAGAGATCTTGTACCAACAGCTGCTTTTATAGGAGAATGGAGTGGGTCTTATACATCACTTGTTGCTGCTACGCAAAACGGTGCTTCAGGCATAGTTTACGTTAATGGAACATATTATAAGTGGACAACAACAAGCGAAAACTTATCTTCTTGGCAACCTATAGATCTTGATAACACACAAATAACAGGATCAAGAGACGATTTATTTGAAAGAAAGTCTTGGACTATCTCTTTTGTTTTTTCTAGTATGGTTCAAAACAAACTAGGTTCTTGGGAGAGTTTTCACGACTATGTTCCTTATATGTATTCTTATTCTGGAATAGATGTGTTTTCTTTTACTGAAAGCACAGATCCAGATATTCAAAGAGGTATATGGAGGCACAACGACTACAATAATATGGGTAATTTTTATGGAACCATTTACCCATTCGAAATAGAAGTAATATCCAATATGGTTCCGAATATCGATAAGGTATTCAACAGTTTTAGTTTTCTTGTAGATACAAAAGAGTATAACTCTCAGTATAAACTTTATAACAATGACTTAAACTCTGGATTTACTTCTTATATTACATATAATTCAGATATGCTTTCCGGCGAGCATCCGTTAGAGTATCTGATAAATACCAGAAGAATAGGTACAGACTGGAAAGTAAACCAGTTTAGGGATATGTCTAAAGAAATTACTGATGCAAGTAACTACTATACAGGCATAACAACACCATTCACTGGTACAAACTACATAACACAAGGACAAAACCTTTTTGGTGGTTCTAACGCAGGAACTGTAACTGCAATAACAGACCGCATGTTCTCCACTGCAACAACAGAAGCCTACCATGAACCAATGAATGTTAACTATATAGACTCTAATAAAGAGTGGTATAAACAAAGCAAATTCATAGACAAATACATGGGTATAAGACTCTCATGTAGTAATGAAGCAAACAATTTGGTAAATTTGTATACAGTGCTTGCAGACTTTAGACCTTATAAACGATGAAAAAAAAGAAACGACTCTTACAAATGTATCGTAATGGTACTGATCCTAGAACAACCACTGCACCTGCATCTACTTCAGCAACTAATATTCCACCTATAAACGTAGAAAATATTATAGCTCAAGATGCAGTTATGAAGCAAAGAGCAGCAAATAATGCAGACGTACAAAGGTTAATACAATCTGGAGTAATTAAACCTCAAGTACAACAAAACCCTGGAACAATAGATTATCGTGCGTCTGATAGAAGGTCTGCTAACTATGTTGGTAATCCTAACTTAGGGTTTTTAGGTAATAGAGTAGGGGAGTCTCCAGCATTTAGACGTAGTAGAGAGGATGCTTTTAATACAGAGACTGCAGCAGAATTAATATTTGCAGGTGCAGCAGGTATAGCTACAGGTATAAGAACCGCTAAAGCTGCAAAAACTGCTGCTGCATATAAACAAGAGTTAAGCCAATTTGTAGATCCTAAAATTCTAGATGCTTTAGAAAATGAAGGTAAAAACTTAAAAGACTTAGGAGTAAGCGACTTTACTAAAAAGCATGATCAAATGGTAGCTGATGTTTATGGTGAACACGGTCCATCTATAATTAGTGATGCTCAAAAACATTTTTTAGAGACAGGTCAAAAACAACCTATAGCTAGCGCTTATAGTATGCCAGATGCCAGTTTACAAGAAGTATTAGATGCTAGAGACATGGCTCAATGGAAAGCAGCAGGCAAAGAAGGATTAACAGATGAAATGGCAAGCACATATGCTGAAAGGCAACTAGGAAAACAATTTTCAGAAGAAAGGCTTGCTAGAGAAGTAGCAAAGAATGAAGCTAATTTAGCAGATTATCAAAGACGAGTAGCTGCATTAGATCCTAAAGGACCCGTTCAAGTTAGTGAAGGTGTATTTAGACCTTTTAAAGTTGATAAAATTCCTAGGTCAGAAAGAATAGACCCTTGGAATCCAGACTTGGGAGAATTATCTGGGAGTCCTGCACATCAAATTCAAGTAGAGCAAGCAATTAATAGGAACCGATTAATTAGAAAAGCTGAAGATAAAATAGCAGGTAGCGGCGAAGCTATGGGGTTAGACATCCCATTAAATAGTTCTATTGATGCAGGAGAAGAAGCTTTAAGAGGTTATACAGATCCTAAAGCAGATCTATTACATGATATATTTGGTGATGGTACAAAAAAAAGACCATCTTTTGATTTTAGAAGTAAAGATTATATATATGATCCTGCAAAAACATTCCCAGTAAGTTTAAATAAATACGGGGGAACTCGAGAAGATGGTCTACCTAAATATAAGTATGGATCTGAACCAGATCCTTATACAACCTGGGCACCAGATTTGGGAGAAGATGCAGGCCAAGGCATTAAAGCAGGTGATACGGGAAATAACAAATGGATGAAAAATGCTGGAAATGCAGCTTTAGCTGTAGGAACATCTATAATTTCAAGTTTTACAGACAGTAAAGCTGAAATGGAAGCTTTTCAGAAAGCAAAAAGAGGGAATTTTAATTACAACCTTTTTAATGCAAAAAGACAAGCAGATATGTTAGATGATTCAAGGTATCGTAGTGATTATACATATGGTACTCCTACATATAAAATGGGAGGTGAATTACCAAAGTATCAAATAGGAGGGCAAGATTATTCTGGACAATGGAATACGACTGTTCAAGAAGAAAACCCTTACACTTATACTCCAGAAGTTAATAATATTAGCAGTCCTCAACTTCAATCTGAACAAATAGCAGAAGGTGTTGATCAGACTGTAGAAGTCGGGTTAGCTCAGGCTATTCCTGCACTAGGTGCGGCTTTTATGGCAAGAGACGTAATTCAACAAGATATCCTAGGCCAAAAATCTGGTAGATTAAAAGATGGTGAAGAAGTAAAGTATTATGCTACAAAAGAGGATGCAGCTAAGGGTTCTATAACAACAGCGCATCATACCCAAGCGATTGATCATGCAAAAAAAGGAGACTGGGGTAGAGCAACATTAACTCTGTTTGGGGGCCCTATTGGAATAATCGCTGATGCAGTAGACAACGTGAATAAATCAGAAAAGTATAATCAAGAACAAAAACAACTCGCAAGAGAAAGAGCAACTTCACAAGGTGGAACATCAGATAAAAACTTTATGGGGCATAATCAACAATCTCTTAGAAGTGTTGAAGGCGAAATTGCAACTCCAAGAGGGTTTCAAGAAAAGGCTGCATACGATATGAGTATGGCAAAATATGGAGGAACTATGAAAGACTTATACAGAAAAGGTGGGTATTTACCTAGATATAGATATGGAGGAATGATGGCAACAGGAGGCGTTTCTCGAAACAAAGCCAATGCAGAACTTGAAAAAGATGAAATCATTATGCGAGACGGTGGACCAGATGAACTTGTTGTAGGAGCTACACATGAAAAAGGTGGTGTACCAGAAGTCTTAAATGAAGGAGATTATGTATGGTCTGATCATCTTACTTATAAAGGAAGATCAATGGCTCAACTATATGCAACAGCTGTAAAAAACGGTGCTACTCCACAAGAGATAGATCAACTTAAAATGCTTCAAGAAAAACTAGCAGGACGTGCTGGAAGTGCTCAACAGGCAAAAGATATGATGGCACCTCCTCCTGTACTTGTGGGAAAATACGGAGGGTCTCTTCCTAAATATAAAAGAGGAACAGGAGAGTTATCTGGGTTTAAACGTTGGACAAATTCAGGTGGACATTTACCATATATACAAGCAGCAGCAGGTATAGCAGGAGCTATCACTGCGGCTACGACAAAAAGAGATGATGTTGAAATTAGAAAACCTGTAGTAGTAGAAGCAGATACAATTAGCAATGATCGTTTTAATCCTAGAGCATACTTAGAAGAAAACCAAAGAAACTATATAAAAAGGTTTGAAGCTGCTCAACAAAAAGGTTATGGTACAGGACTTGAAGCTTCTGCACAACTAGCATATAATGATAAAGTAGCTGCAGATAATAAAGTACAAGCAGAGGCAAATAAAATTAATTTGGCTGCATCTATTAATGAGAATACTGAAAACGCTAAAAATGAACTTGAGGCAAATAAAACAAATGCAGCTGCTTGGGAAAGGTATAACGTAAGACTTGAAGAAGAGGATAGAGCACAAGATGAATTTAAAAGACAGCGTACACAAGCTATAATAGACCCTCTAGTTACAGAAACAAGAAATATAGTTCAGACAGATCTAGGTATGCGAGAAATAGGAGCTATTGGAGAGGGTGCCGGAACTAATGAAAGAGGCGCTGGATTTAGTGAAGTTTTGGCTAGACAGCAAATAAAAGCTGCAAATCCTACTATCTCAGATGAGGATTTAAAGAAAGCGGTAAATAAAGCTGAAGCAGATTATAATGAAAAGCACGGACTTGGATAAATAGAACTTATGGCAGAGCAATACGATTTTTTTAAACCTTATGAGGGTATGGATTTTGATCTTACCCCTTTAAAGAATGCGGCCACTCTTAGAAGAGATAGGTACGATGCTAATCAGCAGAAATACTATGATCAAAAAAATCTTTTAGATAGTATAAGAGTAGGCCCAGGAGATGAGTATTTAAAATATAATGCTCAACAAGACATAGAGGATATGTTCCAAGGGAATCTTAGTTTTGAATCATTAGATGATACTATATTTCAAATGAGTAACAGAATAGCAGGAGATACTAATCTTGCGGGTGCTCTAGAAAATGCTGCTATTTATAAAAAAATGAAGGCTGATAAAGCTACTTCTCGTGCAAATCAAAAACCAGTAATAGATTATAATGAAAAGATTGCTAGAGATCCTATTACAAATGAAATAATTACAAAAACACTTCCTGATGGTCGTATAGTACCTGAAACAGAACACCTTTTTGATACATGGTCCTATGAGCATCAAGGAACTATAGTACCTAATGTGGTACCTATAATGGATTACGGTGCAAAGATGCAAGCTCTTATGGCTAATATTGAATCTAATCCTGTATTACTACAAAAAGTAAGGCAATTACCAGGATTAAGCGGTGCAACTTTAGCTGATATTAAAATGTATTTAATGGAAGGAGATGCTGTATCAGATGAAAAAGTTGCATTAGTTGCAGGGGCAATTAAAGATGTATACTTAAACACTCCAGAGGGTATGCAGCATATGGATCTTCTTACAGAGCGTACTCTTTTTCCAGGAACTAATGAGTTATATACAACTGATATGGCTGAAGCTGAGATTGAAAGATTACTTGCACAATCAGCAGCACCTCAGATAGGAGAAAAGCTTAATTATATTTCTAACACAAAAAGAGTTATTGACGCTAAAAAAGATCCACCACCTCCACCTTCAGCTCCACCTTTAGAAAGAGATTGGGGATTTGTACCATCTGATATACAATTAGCTGTAGGAGATAAGTTTGAGTTCTTAGATGACATGTTTGATACAAAAGGAGCATCAACTAATATATATAAAATTGAACACCCAACCGCTGGAAAAGTTGGAGCATGGACAGAAACAAAAAATATTACAGATGCTGATAAAATAAGAATAGATAAACTTCTTAAAGATGCAGGAGGCATTGGTAATCTATCTAAAGGTGAAATAAGTAGAAATAAAAGTCTTATAACTAGTTGGATGCTGACACAGCCTACAAGGACAGCACCTGCTTTTGCAGGTATGACCGATAGAGAGTATGCAGAAGCTTACTGGCAAGCTTTACGAAGTTCTCCTGGAGACCTTACATATGCATTTAATACTGCTCAAGAAGAATTGATGCTTAATAAAGTAGGAAAAGAGGTTTTTGCAGGCCCTGTAACTTACAAGGGTAAAAGATATGATTTAGGAAAACCTAACGAAGTAGATGCATTGGCTCATGCTATAGATGAGGAGAGGACGACGCCGTTTCATGGAGAAGGTGATATAAAGACAGAAATAATGGCTATGCTTACCTCTGGAAAATACAATGATGGGACAAACGATTTTATACCTAACTATACTTTTAATAAAGCTGGTAAAGACGCAGGAGCATTTAGAATAGATTTACCAATACCAAAAGAAGGAAATCACACTTTATACGCTGCGCCTTATGTGCAGCAAACTAAAGGGTTTGCTGTTGTACAAAGTATTTACAAACAACTTCTAAGTAAAGATCTTCAAGCAAGTGGAGGTACAGAATTAACTGGTCCAGATGCAGCTGAGTTTTTAAATATTTTAGTAGGAATAGATCCTGCAAAGGCTCCTAAGAGTTATTGGGTTAGAAATAAAATGATGCGAGCATGTGATGCATGTGAGTATCAAATTGTACCAGCTCTTACAGACGAGGATGGAAAAGTAATTTCAATTTCTGATGGTGCAGGAAACACTAGAAGACTTGAAGGAATGTTTTGGGTAGATTTCTTATCTAAATCAGCAACTTATAATATGGTAAATGCTAATAGAGGTACTATTTTAGGGGTATTGTTTGATGAACAAAAGCCAGTAAGAAGTACAATATTTAATTAAAATCTTTAATTGCAAATAGTATGTCAGATAGCAATTCCGATAATATCTTGAATAATTTATATGCAGATGAGACATTTAATGACTCTGCATTACCTTATACAGACCCTGAAGAAGAGAATGGAACAGACCCTGTAATATCTAATTTATATTCAGAAGATGAGCTTGTTTTAGAACAAAATCCTTTAGATATTTTAAATATACAGTCTCAAGCAGATGCAACTTCTCCTGTAGAAACCCCAATAATAAATGTACCTGAAGAATTTGGATCGTCTCAATATGATAAAAATGCTAGCCGAGCGTATCAACTTAATAACCTTGAAGAGTTAAGGGGTAGAAATCAAACCGGATGGGATAAGTTCGGAAACTTTGTACCAAGATTTATCGGGGGTGTAGGTACAAATGTAGTAGGAGGTCTAGGCGGTGTAGGTTATGGGATATTAAAAACTATGTACAAAGCAGCTGAAGCTCCTTTTACAGATAAAGACGATTCTGCAGCAGAAATAGTAAGAAACATTTGGGATAATGAACTCTTTGATGGATTAGATTATATTAATGAGGAATTATCTGAAAACCTTCCTTTCTATTACACACAACAAGAAAAAGAAGCAAGCCTGTTTGGTCAAATGGCCTATGGTAATTTCTGGGCAGATAAGTTTGCAAATGGGCTTACTTTTATTACAGGTGCGGTTTTAACTGAGCTTGCAGCAGTAGGTCTTGGTGGTCTTATAGGTAGTGTTGTACCAGGAGCAGGTACTGTAGCAGTAGGAGGCGCCGCAGCAGCAGGTAATGCAATGCGTTTAACACGTCAAGCAACTAAGATATTTAAAAATATAGGGAGGGCAACTGTACCTAGAAAAGTAATAGAGGCAGGAAAAAAAGTTGCTCAAAGTAGAAAGACTCTTGATGCTTTAAAAATAGGGAGACAGATGATGACTGGTGCGGGGTACGAGGCATCTATTGAAGCTAAACACGGATACGATGTAGCTTTAAATACTCTATTAACAGAAAACTTTGGAGATAGAATAGCTTTAGGGGAGCAAGAGGCTGGAAGAGCTTTAACTATAGAGGAAAAAGGAAATCTTTTAACTCCTCAAGAAAGAGCAGAGATATTTGAAACTGCCGCTTCTATATCAAACTTCCAATTTGCAGGTAACTTGCTTCTTGTAGGAGTGGGTAATATGATAACCTTACCGGGGCTTTACGGAGCTGGAGTAATGAGTCGTATGAATAAATCTGCAGCAAAAAGTAGCTTATATACAAAAGCTAAGGATGCCCTTGGATTTTCTGGAGTACCTAAAAGAGATGTACTTCATAAAGCTTTAGGTAAAGCAGGACTTGGAGATAAAGGTATTACAATTACTAGAGGACTTGGATCTTGGCTAAAAAGATCTCTTTATGAAGGTTTTGTAGAAGAAGGTGGTCAGGGAGTAATGGCTCGAGCATCAGAAGACTACGCTCTTAGAAGTCGTATGGGAGATAATGGTACTTTACAACTTATAGGGGAGTGGCATGATGCTTTTGCTAGAGGTTTTGATGAGTCTTATGGTTCTAAAGAGGGTCAAACAGAAATTCTTATAGGTGCTTTAGCAGCTGCACTTGGTATGCCTGGTCAAGGAGGTAAAGCAGGATGGTACAAAGGTATAGCGTGGACAGGAGATCTTGCATCTCAATCTACTAAGATGGAAGGTATTCAAGAGTTTGAAGCTGTAAATAAAAAGTTTGCAGATGAATACGCAAGAATAAAAAAGGCAAATCCTTCTCTTGGAGCTAAAATGGAGCAAACTGCATGGATGATGATGCAGGTAGCTAAAACTAAAGAAGGTCTTGATACAGCAATTGAAAACGGAGATGTAAAAAAAGCTAAAGATTTTGAGTACGACAAGTTCTGGGAGTCTGTAATGCTAGCTATAGATAGTAATGATTTTGAATCTTTAGAAACTAAGATCGAGACGGACTTATCAGAGATATCTGATGAAGCTTTGAAAGAGATGTATAGCTATGAAGATGATATGACAAAAGAAGCTCTTGCTGAAAGGAGAGCATACTTAGCTACCACTATTAAACAAAAGCTTAAAACAATAAAAGAAAGCCAAGAGCTTGTAGATTCAGGGTTAAGATTAAATGATATGGATAAGGTTATAGGGCTTGGTAAACCAGGTTCTATGGCGGCTGTTCGTAGAGAGCTTATACACTATGCTTCTAAGATGGACGAGAATGTTCGTAGAGAAGAGGCTATGATATCAAAACTTGCAGAAATTACTGGAGGTAAAGTGGTATCTATAAGTAATGAAATAAGCAGTATTGAATACCAAAACACTGACGGTACTAAAAGAGTACTTCAGATAGGTGCTATGAATGTAGGTAGCACTGTATTTGAACACATAGTTGAGTCTAGAAGAAGAATTGAAGACTTAGAGGCCAAAGGAGGAAGTCGTACACAAGTAGAAAACGAGCAACTAAAAGACCTTAAAAACTACATAACAGAGCTTGAAAAAATAGAAGACCAGTCTAAACCGGTATACAATCTTTTACAGGAAGCAGGCAGCGTAACTAATGATGAGCAAGTAGCTGCTTGGGAAAAAGAATTTCCAGAACAATCTGCTAAACACAAAAAAGAAGTTCATAAAATGATGAAAGATATCCGTGCACTTAGGGCGGATAGAATTGACTTCGCTCAAAAGTATCAAATGCTTATAGACCCTTCTTTAAGAGAAAAGTACAATAAGCAGATGGAAGCTTCTGCAAATGATCTTAAAAAGAAGATAAAGCAAGAAACAGAGAAGTTTGAGAAAGAACAAACTAAATCTGAAAAGAGAGTAAAGAAATTTAAAAAGGTAATTGACTATTATAAGCATGAGCTTCTAGAGAGAATGCAAGAGCTAAATGATGAGCTTACTACAAAACAAGAAAGCCTTCAAGAAGCTATTGAGATTTTAACAGGTATGAAATCTTATGTAGAAAAGCTTAAGAAAAAACCTCACCAAAAAAAGTTTAAATACAACAACAAGTTCATTACAAGAGATCAGCTAATTAAAGAAATAGCAACAGCAAAAGAGCTTGTAGATACGGCAGAGAAAGAGTACACCACATTTGTAAAGGTGACTTATCCTGAACAGCACAGGACAATACATGAGAATATTCAGATTCTAGACATGTTCATGAAAAATGAGCTTGATCCAGATATGATGCCTCATGAGTTTGAAGAAATCCATGAAGTTCTTTTGAGAAGAGCAGAAAAAGAAGGGTTTACAGCAACGGACTTTGGTGTGCAGTCAGTAGCTGCAAATCTTATTAAAGACCATGAAAAGTCTATAGAGGATCTTGAAGCTTATAAGAAAGACCTTAAAGCTCATATAGGCGCTCTTAAAAGGGTAATAAATATTGCAGAGAGTATTGTAGAGGCCAATCCTGGTGTAGAAGTATTTGATGTAGAGGGTAAATGGAAAGATAAATCCTCTCAAGTAAATAAAGTACCTGTTGAAGCTATTCAAATGGCAATAGACAAACAGGTTGCAGAACTCAAAGAAGTAAATAAAGATATAAAAGAGCTCAAAAAGAATATAAAAGATGTCCAAAAAACCTACTCTGGATTAAGGCAGATACAGGTGTTTAGGGATCTTTTACGTAGGGTTCCTCTTGCTAAAGAATGGAAGAAAAGAGAAGAGATAGATTATGACTCTTTAGAAAATGATTTTACTTCTATGGAGAAAGAGGATGACTTATATAAGCCAGATATTTCTATGCCTGGCTTACATAAAACATCAGGAGCTCATATAGGATTTAAAATAGACCAAACTGTCTATGAAAAAAGTTTAGAGATCTATCAAAGATTAACAGAGTTACAAGAAAAGAAAAAGAAAAAAGGTAAAGAGCTTAATAAAAAGCAACTTAATGAGCTTAAGACCGCTACTAGCCAACTCAATTGGTTTCAGTATATACAAAAAGACAATAAGAATATACTAGGAAGAACTACAGATAAAAAAGACAATAATATAAGTTCGAAATATTTTCTAGCATTTATATCTGAAGACACAGTTGTACCTGAAGATGTTGCCAAAGACTTAGAGGGTACATGGTATCACCAGAATAATAAGGATGCTAAGTACAAGGATATAAAAGTAGCTCTTGTAAGAAAAGTTATAAATAAAACAACTGGTAGAACATCAATACAGTTTGTAAGAGACGGGGAGACAAAAGGAGTAGTCTTTACTTCTATTGAAGATCCAACTGTAAAAAATAAAAGAGGGGAGAGCAAGTTCACAAACAAGAAAGATAACCTTTCTAAAAGTGAAATAGAGGACATACAAAGAGATTATAATGATAACATAAGGAAAAAAGTAAATAGTACAAATTCACTTATGATAGCTCCAATAACTGGTAAATCTCCTGGTACTATACTCCTTGATAGAGGTGAAGTAAACTATGCCTCTGACACTATAATGAGTACTAATCTTGAAAATGTAAAAATAGCAATAGGAAAAGTAATTAAGAATGAAGACCCAGAAGCAGAAGGAGAGTATAAATATGATACTATTAAGTTTGTTAAGAATGCAAACTCTGTTATGGTACGTCCTGGTCAAATAGTTGCTTATGACCACGTTAGGCACATGCCTATATTTATGAGGAGATCAGAGCTAGGAGAAGAAAGGGCTATTCAAGTACAAAGACTTTTTAGGGTATTACTAAAAGAATTTGCTGCAGCTAAAGAAAGTGGTAAGTCTAATATAGAGGCTTTAAAACAAGCAGAAAGATTCTCTCTTGAATACGGTGGAGAGAGTATAACGCTAAGGGCTCAGATTAGATCTATGGTGCATATTTTAAATGCCGAAGATTCTAAATTTCGATTAGCTTACAGGCTAAAAGATAATGACCTTGTAATTTACTTCAAAGAAATGGATGAGTATGCCACTCTTGAAGATATAGAGGACAATACTGAAAAAGGAGAAGAGCTTTTAGAGTTTCTTAAAACTAAAAGACATAATGTTCGAGGAACCCTTTTAGAAAATAGTGTTAAAAGAGTAGAGTTTAGTGGGAAAAACAAGAGAACTAACAAACCATATAGTGCTAAAGGAGAGAAGTATGTAAATAACGCCAAATCAAAATACATAAACGTAGTACTTAATAAGGATTTAACGGTTTCTCAATCTAAATCTACAGAGCATGCTAATTACAATCACTTCTTACTTAGTAAAAACACATCCGGAGAGGCTCCTTTATACACAGAAGCTAGACCTTTAAAAGAAGTTTCTTTTACAAACCCTAGAGCAGGGGGAGGGTATCTTGTGTATGGCAAAACTCTTATGTCCACTGCAAAATTTGATATAGAAGATCAAGCTGCTCCTGGCGGAAAAGCTGTTTTTTCAAATATAGAGGGTGAAGATGAGTTTGATCCTGATGATTTTAGCGACGATGTAGGAGGAGATCCTACTGCAGGAAGTTCTTCTGAGTTAGAAGCTTTAGAAAACGCATTAGGGCTTGACCCAGAGGTTGAAGATGATGTTGTTCCAACAGGGGATCCAGAAGTAGATCCAACAGGAGACCCAGAG
>Ga0098061_1000237_pt1 | contig 25284 bp, 28 predicted proteins | sample 22_taG_FD_92579 | JGI IMG/M metagenome (GOLD analysis project Ga0098061, IMG submission 92579) | Marine viral communities from the Subarctic Pacific Ocean - 22_ETSP_OMZ_AT15343 metaG | ecosystem: Environmental > Aquatic > Marine > Oceanic | place: Subarctic Pacific Ocean | collected 2015-01-20
CGTTTACAAATCCAGCACCTTTCGGCAGGCGTAGCTTTTATAAGCCACTCAATAAGTACTTTATAGCTCGTAATCCCATCAATTGCTTTGTATAAAAATTCAAGCAAAAAAGCAAGTGAATTGACCGAGTCCCACAATGGATTTTTTTTCTCACTAGTCCCAACTTCTTTAAAAATATTGAGAGGGATATATTCAGGCTCACAACACTGATTGCCCTTTTTAGCAATTACCAATTCATTTGGCAAATATTTTGTTATGACGCTGGGATAATAAAAATCCATATCAAAAATAGAAGATTCGCAACCTTTATCTTTTGATAAATCACACCATTCTAAATTTGTAGTGTAATTAACCCCCGAAGAAAACGCTTGTTGTAAAATTAAATTTAACATATTAACGAAAGCTTCTTGCAAAGCGCCTTCGCCCGCTTTGGGCCGTACCGGGGTCTTGTCAATATAAAAATATGCGCTTGCTGGAGTGTCTTCATGGCCAAGAGGCAGCTTAGTGCCATCCTCTAAAATCGCATTGCTTAAAGTGCCATCATACCACTTAACGTTTATTTGATTTTTATGGATATTTTTAACTATAAATGCGGCAAAACGATAAAAATCTGACATATCAAAAGCGCCAGATGGTGGTTGTGCTTTTTTATCAGAATATTTAATTTTATAAGAAAATTCAGTCTCTGCCGGGTTTGTACTTTTTAATTCGTCTAAAAACTCTTTGTACCAGTCGCATTTAAGAGGATCTTCTTTTTTGATCCCCTTCAACAAATCAATAGCATTTGTATATTTTGCCAAGGTTGGAAGAACTGGGAGGCATTTTTTAATTAAAAATATGCGTATACGCTCGTTTATAACCCCGAGAAATACTTCTTTTGTATATGGCGCCTGCCCTAACATTATTTTTTGCCCTCCAAGCACTTCGACGCATCTTTGCCGGCGTAGTCAACACACTTATTCTTTGACACCTCATATAGAGTGGGCTTTTCCGATGGAAGCACCCCATTACAGCAGGCTGCATTGTCTGCGCCCTTCCAAGTTGTAATTCCGAATTCCTCGCAGTTAATTGATTTTTGAAATTTTCTTCTATCGCTTTCGAAATCAAGATCAGTTTCCAGCCAATAAAGCAGTGATCTGTGATTTACCCATTTATATTTTTGGTCCCAGCCATATGGCCATGGCTCAGATTTTTGTTTACTGAATGTGGGCCGCTTGCAAATATAGCACCTTTCTTCCTTACTCAGCTTCTTCGCAATTGCATTTAAATCTGCTTCATCATCAGAGCCATGCATTTCATTGTACATGTTGTACATTTTGTTTTCAAGCTTTTCGCCCGGGCTGGCGCCCGGGCCGGGGACGGCCATGTCGTCGAGGCCATAAGTTGACAAGTAATCAAACTTATGCACTTTGAAGGTGTAGCCCTTGAATGAATCCCCGCAGCATGGAGAATTCAAATTCTTTTTACAGGCTGAGCCGTCTTTATCTTCTGCACAACAGTTATTCATCTTACCAGTGAACTCTTCAATTTTTGCCGGGTCGAGCGGGCGTGCAAATCTCTCTGTAATTAAATTTTGTTCTATAATTGGTAAGTTCTTTTCAATTAGGCTTATATATTTCTGCCCGTCTTTCATATAATGTCGCCAATCTGAAAATCTAAATTCCTTTTTAAGCGCCAATGAAAAAGTTTCAACAAACGTCTCTTCGGTGCACTCATCAGCCAACGTTGCACCTTGAAATTTCGAAGCAAAATCAATATTATCATATGGCCATGCTGGAATTCCACCACCCCCTCTCCACATAACTTTATTAATAAAATCTCCATATATTGCATCAAACTTTGCGTCTCTCGCATCTGGGTTATTCTTATTTGATGGCTCAAACATTTCCAACTGTTTTGATAACACTGGCCATAAATAATTATAAATTGCAAAATGCATTTGAAAACTATTAGCATTTTTTATAGGAGGCGGCATTGCCATGACGGGCCCTCCGGGCACTTTAGGCATCCCGGGGCCCCAAAAAGGAGGATTGCCTAGGAACTCAAAATATTTTTTCTTTAAGAGGCCAAATTGTCCCTTTACGCCCTGTGCCATAAGGTCTGTCAAGCCAAGTCTAGAACTTATTGCATCGATTGGAACAGGTGGTAGGCCCATTGCCGGGTTCATAATACCACAGATACCATCTAAAGCGCCCAAGATCTTGTCTTTTTGTTCGTTATCCATCTCAACGCAAGGATCGACGGGACAGTCTTTGGGCTTTGCCGATTCAACAACATCAAATACATTTACATAGGTGTATAAAAATTGGAAAAACTCCAAAATTTTATCCGCGTCGGTAAGGTTGAGATACTCTACAAACTCAGTTTCTCCCTTGGCGACAGCTAAAACATCTCCAATCACTAGACAATTTGCATTTCCCATCATCAAATAAATGATTTCGCCAGTTCCAAGCTCGCGGGTGGCGTCTTTAAGCTCAAATTCGGGCGGCTTAGAGCCGACAATCAAAGTTTTTTTCTTATAATTTCCTGTCCAGTCATTAATGTTTTTAAAAAACCCTCTTGTAATTTCAATTATTTTTTTAGAAGCTTCTTGCGTCTCGGTTGCTGTCGGTTCTCGCCACACCCCCATTTGATACGTATAAAGCTCTACATCTTTCGGCTTGGGAGGTAAAATCTCAATCAGGGCCTTGTTAAGCCCAACGTATTTTTTGGTGCCGGCGGCTGTAACCGTCGAGTACTCTGTTTGTGATAATTTTTTAGCGTTAATGGCAGCTAAAATAGCCTCATCAGAAATCCAATCATTTAAATTGACCTTTTCTAACTGCGACGATGATAAAGACCCTTGAATATCCTCAGAGCCCCCCTCTGATTCAATAAGCCTATCTGTCAAATCTAACATTGCCTCAGTTAAGTTTTTTAAGAGCGGCGTTAGTGAACAACAAAGGCCCCAGCATGCCAAATCAAGAATGACTTTGTTAAGAATTTGGAACAAATTGGGAATTGCTAAACGTGGAATGGGGGGCAACTTATATATATCAAAATCTGGATAATCAAAAGGCTTTATTGTCTTAGAGCGCTTTATAACCTCTTTTATTTCAGTGCCGCAGGCACTTTCTTCTACCAATTTGTCTATTTCTTCGTTAAGTTCTATTCGACTTTTTAATGCCGATTCTATAATCATTTTTATGAAGTGGCTTAAAAGAAGTTGATATGGTATAAGAGAAAAGAATTTCTGCCAATAAGGATTAACACACCCAGCAATATCGGCTGGCTGCGACATTGCCGATAAAAATTCTAGAATAGTAGAAAAATCTACTTCTTGTTTGGCTCCATCTTCTGGGTTATCTTCATCTGGAAGAAAGGCAGCAATTAAAGTGTGCTTTTTGGCGCAAGACTTGCACTGGCCGCCCCAACTTTGATCTTCGGGGTCACCGCTTTCATCTTGAATTAATTTTTCTTGCTGGCACTTAAGATATGACTTACTATTAAGTTTGTTTGTAATCGCAATTAAATCATTGATATAATTTGTAGCCCCTTGGCCGGCAGCATAAGCAGTGGCAAGCCCCCCAGCCACTGACAGGGATACCTTAAGGACGCCGGGGCCTGTGTCAATGGTTTCATCGCCACGAGCAACAGCCGTATCGGCGTATGCGTCCGCTGCGCGGCTTGCTTTGCCCTTTTCGGGAGCAGCCTTTAAAGTAGCTCCCCCTTTTGAATCAGGTTTTTTCGATTGTTTAGCCATTTTAATTCAATTTATGGTAATCGCTTTTAAAACTGCTCTTAAAAGCATCCGTTCTATTAAGCTTAGACGTAATACTATTAATAGCGTGGGCAACGTCTTCAAATACCTCTTTAATTTGTCCCGGGACGCTCATCATCGCGTTGGCGGCCAAGCTAGGAGAAGGAGATACGGGGCCCACAGCACTAACATGCGTATGAACGCCCAACATTCCACTTATTTTCATAACTTGAGTGCCCAAATTAAAAACTCGCGAGCGCAAATCGCGAATCAGATCATGCATTTCATCTAAATCTTTGTTTAATTTGTTTCCCAGCACCATAGGCTCTAATTTATTAGATTTATTTCCATGAATTAGCTTTACTCCCATGTTTCCCATGGTCTTGGTAGTGGGTTGTCCCGATTTTGCAACAGCCTTCCATGGGTTGGTATAAATATTAACACCACCTTGAAAAGAAACAAGCTGGACCGTTCCACCAAACAGTGTAACGGACGGCTCTGCTTTGTTAATCTCTTGGATAAGCTGTGGCCGCGACTGAACTATTTGAGTTTTGGTGAGGTTATCCATAGGGGCGGCGACTCCTAATACTCTTGCCGGCTGCTTTTTTCCCTCGGCATCTCTATAAAATATTAAACCCGGCGTTGTTCTTTCAGATATAACAACACCAGCAGGGGTAGAACCATAATCTATCCTTCCAATTTCATTTTGTTCAGCCCATTCCGATCCATTAGTGCCAACCAGCAAGCTTATTCTTGCGTTTTTTCCTGTATATAGAAATTTATCATCTTGCCAATCTAAACTTTCGTCTTTGTCAACGACGATAGCCGCTGAATTATTTAAACCCTTTCCGATTACGGCTCGGTAGGGCGCCTGTTTGAAGTTCCGCTGGGTATTGTCCTTATTAAATATTTTATTAGGATTATTCTTTTTCATGGGCAGCTATGTTGGGACATCATCACCGTGCGCATCTTTGGCGCTGGGCACCTTCTCCGGTGCGGCGGATGGTGATGGCTGGTTGTCAACCGTCCCCTCGGTGACAAAACTCGGGCCGTGGAGTGCGCCTTTGTTTGCAAAAATAATTGTTTTAGCATCACCCTCCTTAACGGCCGATGACCAAGCAGACGTACTATAAGGGACTCTCAACAAAAAAGAAAGCCCAAATGCTTCAGTGGTTTTCATTTCCACTATTTGATCAAACACTGGCAATGTTTGAGCAAAAACAATACCCCGGGTGCTCACTTTGTCATCTATAAAGCCGTAATTTAAAAATCTTTCTTTATCGTCTGTACTTGACCAGAATGGATCAAAAGCCGCTACTTTAAAAGATGTGGGGTCAATCCCTTTTACCACCTTTATAGCCTTCGAAGGAAATTTACCCTTGCGTTCAATATTTTTGCCGTCCATAAGCTGCTGTATCTGAAATTGAAACAGTTGTTCTAAGCTTGTATGGGGGCCAATTTTAACCTGTGGTGCTTGATTGACCATTATTGTTTTTCCGCTTGAATAAGTTCAAAAATATTGTTGGTTTCCTCGTCGCTCAGAGTGTTATTTTCGCTCTTTTGTTCCCTTTGCAATAAAGTTACCAACTTAACCAATTGTTCGTTTGATCGTTGGAGGGTTTCTACATATTTTGCGGCCGAGCCGCCAGACTGCCCATGAGACGTTTTACCGTTTTGGATTTCCTGACGTAGCTCATTCAACAACTGTAAAGCCAAATCCCTGTCCTCTTTAATATTTTTAATACTTTCTTTAAGTAATTTTATTTTGTTCATGTCTTAATTAGACATCTATAAAATTAATATTCACCAGCATTCCACTTGCCTTTAAAAACTTTATATTTATCACGATACTTTTTTAAGCTTGTCGCTATCTGTTTCGTAGTTAAGCCTGTTATTTCGCGCAAATATAGGTAAATTGCTTTTTTATTTAAGATTTCTAAGTCATCTGGCTTGGCCAGTAGAGCCTTGACGGCCAAAAGAACTCGGGTGTCATTAGAATTTGCGTTTCTTGTCATTTCCTTTTCTAGCCACTCATCTAAATTGCCCAATAATAATGCCCAAAATTCTTGATCTTCTCGGTTTTTATCATATACTGGTGCGGTTGCGCAAAATTCTTGTTCAATTTCGCCGTAAATTTCATTTATGTCTATTGTTCTTTTACGGGCTTTTGCGTTTTGTTTAGTTTTTTGGATAAACCAGTTTTTAGTTATAACACTAAAATAAGAAAAAGCTTTTGAGCCCCTATCTGGATTATATTTTTCTAAAATCGTGGTAAGCCAAATCTTGCATTCGTCGCGGAGGCATTCAACATTGGGCAGTTTCGTAAAATTATAAGTAAAAGTTATTTTATCCACCATTTCACTGAACGCAGGCCCAATATATTCTTTATAGAGAATGGTTTTTTCTCTCATGTCGCCGGTCTTTACATACTTAATAATCGCCTGCTCGTGGACTTTTGTAAAATAATAATTCTTATTTCTCTTCTTCTTTTTCTTCATGTGCTGTTAGATCCAATTCATTAAAGAAATCTTCGATATCGTTTATGGCATCTTTGCTATGGTCTAATAAATTCATAACCACTGGTTCGTTACTATAAGCCTCTAGAGAATTAAATTCCTCCAAATGTTTATAAAACCCCTCCAATGTTAGCAATAACATTTCTATATTGTCATTAAAATATAAAACTTTTTTTAAAAGCTTATTAAAAAAATAAGCCATTCCTATAGTCATCCCTAATGATAATAGAGCTATTACGCCAAAAATAAATTCCATTAGCTTTTGCCTCCTTCTAAAATTTCCTTTGCGGTACGTTGCATATCTTTTAAAATTTTTCGGTTTTCTTCAATATATTCGTTTGTTATGGTGCCAATTTCTTTTTCTGCTTCTTCAATTTCTTTTTTTAAAAAAATGTTAGAAGGAATTTTAACCACAGACAAAGAACTACAAAAAGAACACACAATGGCGCTCTCATCTTTCATAGAGCGCCAAAGCTTCCATTCTTCCAAACAGTCTGCGCACCTATAAACGTATTTAGGCACCCGCTTCTTCTTCCACCTTCTCAACATTGAATTTAACAATGGGTGGATTCAAAACAAAAAGCTCATGCTCTTCGTTGGACTTAAGCTTAAATCCCTTGAGTACCGGCGTAATGTCACTCTCTTCCAACAAAGATCTTTGAAGCGCCATCATAACAGCCCCAAGGGCCTGATCGGATAATTTCATTTCTTTAGCCATTTTTTTTCTCCTTTAATATTTTATCTATTCTCTTAGCAATCAGGTCTGTTAAAACTTTTTTTGCCTGTGGTGACCAAAAAATTAGTATTTTTGGGGAATTTATTCACAACATCAAATATTTCTTTTTTCAATTCCTCTTCTGTCATGTTGACACACGACTCTTGCGAATTTTATTTACTAGTTCGATCGAGGGCCTCGCCTCTTCCAGCCCAAAACCATTTCCTTTCAAAATTTCTTTATAGCTTTTAGTGTGTAATTCTGTAAACCCTGAACTAAATTCTATTTTTTTCTTATTAACAGTCATAACTCTATGCGTTCTTTTTCCACTTTGCTTGGCATCTTCTGGCAACTTATTATAATCACAACTTAAAAGCCACTCAACGTTAGCCTTTTGTAATTTGAGGAGGCCACTAACAGTCTTTTTATTTTTTGTATAAATTATATTTTCTTTTATATCGCCAAATATCCACATAAGCATATCAAAAAAATGAATTCCAATGTTTGTAACGAGGCCGCCTGACTTGCTTTCATCGCCCTTCCACGAATAATGATACCACAAGCCGCGAGAGGTAATATATTTTAAATCAAAATCATATACCTTGTCTGATGGCCCTTCCTTAACCTGTTGCCGAATCTGTTTTATAGAGTCGTGGAGGCGTAATTGTAATATATTGTTGATTTTTTGGCCACTTTCTTCCTCCAACAGCTTTAAGTAGTTCAAATTTTTAGGATTAATGACCAACGGCTTCTCGCAGATCACATCACAGTCGTTCCTCAGACCCAAACGAACGTGGGAATCGTGTAAATAGTTGGGAGAGCACACACTTAAGTAGTCTAAACCCTCTCCCCTGTGGCGAAGTTTGTCAATATGCCTGTCAAAACGTTCCACTTCCGTAAAAAAGGGCGCATTTGGGAAATATGAGTCCATAATCCCCACCGAATCGGAAGGATCAAAGGCTGCTTTTAAATTATTGCCCGTATCTTTAATAGCTTTCATGTGTCGGGGGGCAATATAGCCTGCTGCACCGATTAAACCAAAATTTTTCACTCAAACTCCATAAAAAGTGCGTATTTTTGTTACGACATCTGTTCTTTCGGCGACGCGCAGGCCCGGGTATATAGGTATTGATATAACTTCATTACAAATCTTCTCTGCATTCGGCAATTTAACGCCTTCTTCAAATATTTTTTGTCGATGAAGCGGAATCGGGTAATAAATTGCACTTCCAATCTTACACAAATCCAAATAATTTTTTAATTGGTCTCTTTTGGAGGTGCGTAATGTGAATTGGTTCCAACTATGACCGTCGCAGGCCATCGGAAGCGTCAAATTTTCAATATTTTGTAAGTTTTCTAAGTAATATTGAGCATTTTGCCTTCTTTTTTCTATCCATTTGTCCAATTCTGGCAAAAGTACGCTCAAAAATGCCGCTTGGATGGTGTCTAGCCTAAAATTTCCACCTAAAAGCTCATGTTTATACTTAATTTTTGAACCATGGGCCCGGATCATCCGAATTTTTTGTGCCAAAGCGTCATTATCGGTTACAACAGCACCCCCGTCACCAAAACAGCCCAAGTTTTTGGCTGGAAAGAAGCTAAAAGTGCCCACATCGCCATAAGTTCCGACTAATTTGTCGTCTTTAAAGCGAGATCCCATCGATTGGGCGCAGTCTTCAACCAAAAAAGCCCCCCTTTTATCACACAGGCTCTTGATTTCGGTCAGATCTCCGGGCTCACCGAACAAATGAACAAACAAAACGCCCTTAGTCCTGTCTGTCCATGCGGCTTCATACTCTTTTATGGAGGGGTGAAAGGAATTTTCAGCCAAATCAACGAAGACTGGCTTGAGACCCGCTCTCACAATCGATGTTGCGGACGCAACAAAGGTGAAGGGCGTAACCAATACCTCATCACCCTCCTCCAAATTGAGTGCCATGAGCGCTGTTAGCAGCGCATCGGTGCCACTTGAGACGCCCACTGCGTTACTAACGCCTAAATAGTGTGTTAATTGTTCTTCAAATAATCTAACTGGGGGGCCATTGATGAATTTAGCCTCCTTAAAACACTCGGCGAAGGCTGTCGCCAACTCATTTTTGTGTTTTTGAAGCAAGCGTTTTAAATCAAATAATGGAATCATCAAGATATCTCTTAATCGTATTGTATATTATATAAGATGGATTTTTAACACCTAGGTAAAACCTCTTTTCTCTCGGTTTGGGGGAATCCAAAAGCCAATTGATATCTTCGGTTGTCAATTGGCTTCTTTTTGCATGCCCGCGGGCTTCTGTGGCGGTCCATTCTATTTTTTCTCTTAATACTAAGGCCTTTTTTCCAAAAAAAGGAGCCGTTTTGTTGATACCGCCCGAGTCAGTGATAATAAATTTACACTCGGCCAAGTTTTTAACCATCTCAGAATAAGCGCATGACTCATAAATCTGAATGTTTGTTGGAATTTCTAGCTTCTTAAGGGTGGGAAGTGTCCGATGATGAACAAAAAATTTAATATCAATAGGTATTCGTGCACAGAAGTCTATTATGTTACTCAACCGCTCCAAATTAATATTCGATTGCCTATGGATAGTCATGACACCGTAATCCTGAAATTTTATGCTTGGATTAATGTTATTCAGGAGTTCATATTCTAAATCACCACAAAAAACATTGTTGTTATGCTCCACCACCTTGTTCGAAGAACAAAATCTTATGCGTGAAACGCTGTCCGCAAAAATTCTATTTACTTCCTCGGGGACGTGAATATCTCCACACCTCAAACCAGCCTCAACATGGGCAAATGGTATTCCCATTTTATAACAAACCATAGAAGCCGCCAAGGTTGAGTTTGTATCTCCATAAACTAAAACAAAATCTGGAGGGCGGCCTTTGAAAATTTCTTCTAATTGTAAAAGGCTATCGGCCAAAAAAGCTATTTCGCCACTATTTTTTACCTTTAACGAAAAATCAATTTTCAATTTTAAGTCTTCTATGAGTGCGCCGGAAACATTGTGCGAATAATGTTGGAGTGTATCTACTATTTTGTGGGGAATTCTATTTTTTAAGCAGAAATCATAAAAAGGCTTAATCTTTATATATTGGGGCCTTGTGCCTATAACGCTTAAAAGTTTCATTTTGGGACACGGAGCGGCGCCGAGGACTTCGTCGCAAGTTGCGCGTGGGGGTATTGCCTCTTCACCTCGCCTTCGTTTTCAAAAACAATAGTAGCGGGGTAGTCGGAGCGCCAAGTTGGTGCACGGATACCCTTTGCAGCACGGGTTCGAGAACAATGATACGGACATTGTAGCACGCGAGGACAAGGATAGGCACTTCGTTTATGGGCTTGGTGCGCCGTGGGAATATAAGTTAATATTTCCGCCTCAAAACCAGATGGCATCATTTTTTGCCACAAAACAGCATCACAAGATATCTTATCATAATCAATCGAAAACAAATCCTTTTTTAATGCGGCGCCTGAAAAAAATAACCAAGATTGAGCCGGATACCGGCGCGACACCATGGCGGGTTTTGTAAAAAGATGGTTCTCCCAATCATTTATAACCTCTTGTGCCGCTTTGTCAAAGTTAAGATAAAAATCAAAAGGAAGAACCACTTCGGCAACTTCAGAATAAACTACTTTTTTGGGGCCAACCCTATTACATATTTCATAGATTGAATTTTCTTTTAAAAGCACACAGTCAGAGGCTAAAATAAACATTTTCTGACTTTCCGGAGAAACAATATTTATTGCCTGTGCGGGGGCTTTTGTAAAACCGCCCTTCTTTTTTAAAGAGGCGACAGCAATCCGTTTTAAATTTGGATTAGGATATTTTTTAAAAAAATCATTAATAATGCCCTTAATGTCCTTTTGAGAATAATCATCGATTACACAAAGCTCAAAGTTGTAAGGAGTTTTTTGTATGCTTATGCCACGCAAAGCATTGAATAGGCTCTTGCGTTTTATGTCCATCTCAGAAACTGCCATTAAAATACTGACTTCAAATTTTTCTGTTTTTTCTTTTACGCTCATCTTACTTAAATTTCTTTCCAAACATGGGTTTTATAACGTTAAATGGCTTAATTCGCGGTGTCGGGGCCGTCCACCTACCATTTGCTCTCGTCCTAGAACAATAGAAAGGACATGTCCCCTCTACACCACACGACACGTCAAAGCGGGGGTGCCATTGGTGTACGGCTGGCGCTGAAGTTAATATGTCAGCATCAAAATTTTGTTTGGCCATTTGTTGCCACAAAACCGCATCACAACTATTTTCTCTATATCCAATACTATATAAATCTTCTTTTAGGGCGGCGCCTAAAAAAAATAACCAAGCAGTGGGGATTTTTCTAGAGACATGTAAGGGGTACAAACTTTTTGTCATTACTGTATTTTCCCAGTCATTTATTAATGGTTGCACATATAAATCGAAATTTGAATGTAAATTTTCTGATACCCGCAAATTGGCCAACTCCGCAAATGCCACTTTTTTTCTCCCGACTCGGTGGCACAATTGTTCTACTGTATCATCTCGCAACATTATTATATCGCTCGACATTGGTAAGATGATGTCCACATCGTCACTAATCATATCCAAACATAAATTGGGGGCGTATATGAAATTATAATGCTTATTCAAACGTAGATATTTTGCCTTGGGTAAAAATTCTTTAATAATAGGCTCTGGATCTTCTTTGGAAAAATCATCAACTATGCACACCTCTAGGGGGAAAGTTGTTTTTTGTCGGGCGATGGCTGCCAAAGTATTTGGCAAACACCAATTTTTGTTGTGTGTGGAAAAAATTATACTAGCTTTCATTTTTGTAATATTCGCTCTCTAGCTTTCTAAATAAATAAAATTTCTCATCGTTTAAATAAAAATGGGCCGGCTCATGCGGATAGAAAGAAAATGCCCTTACCTTCTTATCCACCTCATCATAGTTTATTATATTTTTGATCTTTTTTAAAGGGATGATTTCTTCCCTCTTATAAAATCTTTTTATGCCACACATTTGTTTTTTAGGTACCGCAACCCCATCTTCCAAATCAGATATAAGTTTTTTGAAATTTTCTACTGAGGCCTCTACGGCGCGACAATAAAGAGTTTTCGCAGTGTCATCTGACCTTATCTCAATAGTCTCTTCATATGCAAGAGGGCCAGCGTCAACCTCTGGAATAATCCAATGAATTGTCGTGGTATAAGTTTTATCTCCATTTAAAATAGCGTGACTAATAGAATTAAAGCCCTGATATTCGGGCAATTTTGCATTATGTAAATTTAAAGCCAAGCCAGATAGTACATCAATCGACCTCTTCGATATAATCCATGGATGTTGTACGGAAATTAAATAATCTATTTTTATAGCTTGGAGCAGATCTAATATCTTTTTTTCATTCCTTTTCTTGTTAGAAACAAAAAGAGGATTTTTTTCTATTGAAAATTTTTCTCTAAAGTTTTTATTTGAACACACCCACACAATTTCTATATTTTCATTATGAATACACTGTGTGTAGCACCTTTCTGCGATAGGCCCTCTTCCTAAAAATGCAATTCTAGTCATTTTGCGAGACACTTGTAACCACTTCCTCTATTTTTGGATATATAAAATTATAGTATTCTAAATGACCAGCATTACTTAAATGTAATAAATCTGGTTCTCCCAAAACATACTGTTCCATTTCTAAAGTGCTGTTTTTAAAATGCTTTTCTATATCATTAAGAACAATAGAAGAATCACTTCTCTCGCGATGAAGTTCTCTAATAACCTCATTATACTTTTCATTGTTATCCTGATAAACAATGTCAGTAAATGGCATTTTTGATTTAGTTCTACACGTCGGGTGATTGGTGTTGACACATATCTTTTTAACCCCACAATAAAATGCTCGATCAAAGATTTCATTTAAATTTGACTTAAAACTGCCTAAAGAAACTCTTGGCAAGCCTCCATCGGTTTTCCAATAATTGCAATCATTCATTCCAAATTGTACAATAAGAATATCGGGGGCCGTGGATTGTATTTCATAAGGCATGTTTTCTAAAGCTTGGCGAGTTGTTCTACCATTTACAGATGAATTCGCTACTACAAGCGATGGAAACTTTTTTTGTAAACGTTGCGAAACAAGCGAGACCCAGCCCTCGTGTACCGAGACACCCGCGCCTACACATATAGAATCGCCAAAGAAAGTTATTTTAATTTCTTTATTATTCATTTGTTTTTACGCATTAAAAAAAGCTTAATTGAGTATGGTTCAAATTCCATAAAGCGGCGCACAACATCTAAATTGGTGGTACTAATTATATCAAAATCGGCAAAACACTCACCTATCATCTTTTTATCAACAGACCTACAGTGTCCACTTGGATATGAGCCATATTTTTCTAAATATTCAGGACTTTTTAATACATCTAAATTCTGTTTCCAAGGTACAGACAGAAAAAGATAGCCGCCCTTTTTGATAACTCTAGAAATTTCATTTGAAAAAGCTTTTTCGTTTTTAACATGCTCAAAAATATCTGTACTGATCGCGAAATCAAACATTGACGATTTTATAGGCATCTTTTCTGCATTTGTTCTTATTTTAATCACTTCCGGGGCAACTTGCTTAAGTTTGACAAAGGAAGAGTCACAAAGCACCTTTTCAGCGAAAGGCACCTTGTTAATTAAATAACCATTCCCTCCACCAATATCAATAACGGTGTCGATAGATTTAGTAGCTGTAATGGTAGGTAGAATTATTTCTAAACAATTTTTTAAAACCTCTAATTCTAAACGAATATTATCACGACCCTTTCTTCCATCCCTCTCTTCGGTCGCGACTTTTTCCAAATCATCAAAATATTCATTTGATATGTTTCCCATATAATCTAATATTCCCTCCACTACCTGTAGGGGCTCTTCGGTTATAAATTTATTCACACCACAATCCTTTTCCTATATTCACTAGCTTTGTCGTGAAATTCTTGTTGCCATATTTCCAACGAGAGAAAGCCCCAAAGGCTTCTTCCAAATTCTGTTTCTGATGAAATTTTTTCCACCACCTCTTTATTATTTACTAAATTTCTCTCTTGTGCGCTTTTACATGTCAGTGTATCCATAATAAATTCTTTTAATTCTTTTTTCGACCAAGCGGAAAAAGGCGTTGGAAAACCCATTTTATCTTTGCGATTGGTAATTTCTCTAGGAACATATTTTTTAATTGATTTCTTGAAAATATTCTTCATATTTCCGTTTTTAAATTTAATATTAGATGGAATGGTTGCTGCGAATTCAACGTAAGGCCGATCTAAAAGCGGAACTCTGGATTCTATCCCATGAGCCATACTTACCCTATCTTCGACTTGTAAGAGTGCTGGGAGCAACGTCTTAAAATCGAAATGAGTCATAAGATCAAAATACGATTTTTTACCCACGTTCTTACCATAAAAAATATCTTTAAAAGTATCGTAGGGGGAATATTCACTGAGAGCTTCCCAATTGATCTCATTGCTTAAAAGTGGAGTTCTATCTACCAAAGAAAAATATCTCTTGTCCATCTCCTCAAAAAGACCCTTACTCCAAAATCTCTCTAAAAGAGGTTTATAATTCTTTAAAGATTTTAAATTTGGTATTATTGATTCATATGTGACAATAAAATTGCCAGATTTTAAAGTACCATCAACTGCCGCCTTTATGCATTGTTCGAAATAGGCTATTAGATATCGCGCATACCCACCAAAAATTTCATCGCCGCCTTGGCCACCTAGCAAAACTTTTCTATATTGAGATGCATGTTTTGAAATCATATATTGGGAAAAAGACCCGGGGCCGGCGGTTGGGTAATCCAAGTGGTAAATTACTTTCCTAATATTTTCTATAAAATCCTCAGATTTAATGTCGTATACACTAAGTTCAAATTGTTTTTGAAGAGCAACAATCTTCGCGTAATGGCTTTCATCATATCCTTCTCCTTCGGAAAATTTACCAGTGAAAGCCATGAAATCTTTGTCTTTTGCCCGAGAAGCCAATGAACATATAATACTAGAATCTAAACCGCCACTAAGATAGCCGCCGATTGGAACATCGCTCCTTGTGTGCAAGCGAAGCGAATCTTCTAAAAGGCCTTGTAGTTTATTTTGAAAATATTTTTCTGTGTGTTCAAAATCTAAATTGTAATAGACTTCCCAATATTTTTTTACGCGGATGTCTCCATCTTTAATAGTTAAAAAATGCCCCGGTAAAAGCTGATGTATGTTTTTAAATAAAGTTTTTTCTTTTAAAACAAATTGAAAGCTTAAATATTCTTTAAAAGCCTCCAAATCTGTTTCTATGTCTTTTACAAACGGCAAAAGAGCTTTAATCTCTGACGCAAAATAAAATTTATTATCCACGACCGTGTAATAAAATGGCTTAATCCCAAAAAAATCTCGTGCGCAAAAAAGAGTCTTTTCTTTTTCATCCCAAAGGGCAAAAGAAAACATTCCGCGGAAGTGGTCAAGACAATCATATCCCCATCTCTCATATGCCTTTAAAATAGTTTCCGTATCCGATTGGGTTTTAAAAACCCTTTTTCCTATTTCAGCCTTTAATTCTAAAAAGTTATAGATTTCACCATTAAAAACAATGCAATTACCATTAGGTTCGCACATAGGCTGTGATCCATTAGAAATGTCAATGATGCTTAAACGCGTATGTCCGAAGCCAAGACTTTCGTTTTTATGTTTCCAGATATTGTCATCATCTGGGCCCCTGTGCTTCTGTAATGAATTACATACATGCAACTGCTCAGAGAGCCTTGGTATTGGTTCTGCGGAAAGATTTAATATTCCAGCGATTCCGCACATGGCGAGTGTTTAAACCCGGGCGTGCGCATGTTGTGCAGCACGAACTTTTAATTCATCGGCCGACAAGTGAGTATATGTTTCAACAACCTCGTTATTTCCATACCACTCAATAGCCTTTGGGATGCCTTCACTCAATGGAGTTGAGGGGATCATCCCAAAAACCTCTAGAGTCCTAGAAGGGTCGATAAGAATTGTTTTTACATCATCCCAAAACCTACCGAACATTTTACTTGGCTTTTCAGTTGTTCCAAAATCTAATTTCATTGCTGCAACTATATGATTAAATACCTCGTCAATAGCATAATCTTTGCCGCTGCCAACATGATAAAAACCAGATTCCCCGGTACCGTCAATAGCCAATTCAACAATGTCAAGAAGATCATTAATAAAAATAAAATCTCGACGAGCGTCTGAAATAAAGCACTCTTTTTTATTTATTAAGCGATGAAAAAACGTTGGGATTGGACCACTAAGATTACGAGGGCCATATACATTTGCCAACCTAAAAGACACAAAATCTAATCCGCTCATTTCAATATATTGTTCGCCCGCTGTTTTAGAAATAGAATAGCTGTTATCAGGCTGTATTGGGTGCGACAACGTAATTGGTTGTTCGTTCGGGTGGTGTCCATAGCACAGTGAAGTTTGAAAATAGACAAGCCTCTTAACCTTATATTCCAGCGCGCACTTAACTATGTTTGCGGTACCTAAAACATTTACAAGGATATCTTTTTGCCAGTCGGTTTGGTCTTTATAGGCGGCTGCAGAATGAACTACAATGTCTGGTTGCGCCTCTTTAAAAATCTTATCACAAGCGTCCTTATCCGCAATCGACGCTTCATGGAAAATAACGCCCTCATTAACATTTTTTCGGCACCCCGTTGATAAATCATCTATCACATATACTTTATCCCCCCGATTTAGCAACATATCCGCCAAATTCGATCCAATAAAGCCGGCACCGCCGGTGATTAAAACATTCATATAATACTCCTACTCTAAAAAAATGTTAACGAGGGGGAGGGTTTTCCCAGTCCCCCCCTTCTTTACTATAATAACCGCAATTCCAAGGTAATTTAAGCCCTTTTTCTAGAATTGGATGACGGCAACATCTATATTTACACTCTTTTATATTTACACAATTAAAAATAATATGCTCATGTGCTTGATGCACAGCGGCGCCCTTTAAAACCACAAATGGCAATTTTTTTTCTCTGAAAAGAAGCTCTTTAGACCACACATCACAAATATAATCATTGTGATTAATCATTTCCATAAAGGTTTTTCGACGCATTCCTGCTAAAAATAAATATTGAGCGTCTTTAGGTTCCATATAAGAGCCAACCTCAAAAAAAGACCTACCCAAAGTACTATAAAATTTATTTCCTGTTTGCCACATGTTCGGGTCTACTTTCATATTAAAGACGCGGGGAACAACAATACACTCTCTTTTTTTTAGTTCCTCAACCATGTTTTGTAATATATTTTTATTATGCCAAATAACATCTACTGATTGATAAATTACATATTCTATGTCATCTGTTAACATTTCCGATAAACACTTTCCGACATAGGTAATTCCTACGCTTTTTTCATTTTTTTTATATATTACTTGTTTTTCATCAAAAAAATGTTTTATAAGCGGCTTTGGATCCTCAGTCGAATCGTCGTCCAAAAAAAACAATTTATAATCAAAAGTTGTTTTTTGATTTTTAATAGAAAAAAATGTATTCCGCATACATTCATTTTTATTTTTTATTGCGGAAATAATAGCAACAGACATTTATTTAACAAAATTATTTTTTGATGCTTCTAGCTGGGTTTCCAACAACAATGTCTTCCGGAAAAACATCTTTTGTGACAACGGCGCCAGCCCCAATTTTTGCGCCCGGGCCTATAATTAAATTAGGTAATATTGTAGCATTCGCACCAATTGACACGCCGGATTCGACTATTGTTGGGGGAAATTCTCTCCACTTTCCTTTAGAGGGGGCATTTTTATCATTGGTAAAAACAGTGCCCGGACCAATAAAAACATTGTCTTTTACAACAACATTTTCTGGTATGAAAACTCCATACCCTATAGAACAATTATTTCCAATTATCACATTATGCCCAATTTCAGTAAAGGCCCCAATCTTAGTTTCATCGCCTATTGTAGATGTTTTATATATATTAGCGGTATTGTGAATCATCTATTGTCTTTCCTATCTCCTAAATGATATGCTTTGGCTTTTATATTAAAGCCAATTGGAAAGCCATACTCGCGGATTGCCAAACTCCACATTACGTCTGGAGCCGCTTTATATACCCCGAATGGCTCTATCTGTTTTAAGACATCTCTATGCACAACGCAGTTGGCGACATAAGCAGTTTTAGAATTTTCTAAATAGCCCGTCTCAATATTATAATCTAAAGGACGATGAACATATCCATATTTTCTACTTGGCCACTGCATCCAATCTTCACCGTGTTCGTGCCTTTTATCGTTTTCGTCTACCAGCCTAAAACCATATTGGCCCGGTAGCTTATTTTTTAAAAATTCTTTCATATCTTCAAACCATGTTTCAGATGGTAAAATATCATCAGCAAAAAATGCTAGCCACTCTTCCGGTCGTGTAGAAATACCCTGTCTCCACTTTCTAGACATGTCTTTATCCCATGCGGTATAAAGTGAAAAATTGGCTCCCAATTCTAATACTTTTTTTTCTAAAATAGGATTTTCAGGGGAAACAAGCGTATATTTTCCACCAGATTTTTCAACACAAAAAGGAATTAATTTATCAATTAATAGTTTTAATCTTTTTGTGTTGGAATTTGTAATTTGTATAATTCCAAGATCCATTTTTTCATATCAATGTTTGAGATGCAATATCTCCCAACAGGTCTTCATCAAACTCATCCTCATCAAATATATCTAATGAAAGGCCACCAAAAATAGCTTCTATCATTTCACGATTTTTATCATCCTCCGCAAAGTTATTTAAAATCCACTTTTTTAACTTTTTACTTTGACCCAAATATCGCGGATATTGTTCCAGAACTTCTCTCATCATGTTCTTACAACTTTGTTCGTTCACAAACGCCCACTTAGAATCTTCCTGTAAAACTCCTTTCCAGACTGCCTCTTTTTGAATTTGTCTTAAATCATAAGCTACCATGGAATAAAATGCCCTTTTCTTTTCTTTGCCGCTTTTTCCCTTTTTTGGCATATGCAAAAAATCTGTCTGGCCGCCCCAATCATGAGTTATGATAGGAAGACCACAATATGCAGCTTCAAAAAGAGGTAAGCCAAAGCCTTCACCATGGCCAAAATTAATTATAGCTTTAATCTTGGGATGGTGATATAAAGAATGTATCTCATTTTCAGTTAAAAAGCCATGGAGCAAGTATATTTTACATTTTCTTTTTGGATAATTGTCTAAAAATTCTTTTAATTCTTTTTCCGTCAACATTCGATCGATAAAACTATTTCCAGCTTTGTTAATTTTAAGAACCAAGCCCACCTCATCATCGTGGAATTCTTCTATAAACACCTTAATTGTATTTTGAATATTTTTTCTTGGGCCCGCTTGAGCTATAGTTAAAAAATTAAAATCATGTTTTAAATCCAAATTTAATTCTTTTAATTCATATTTTTTAACTGGATAATTCACAACATAGACATCTTTCGTCAATTTTAAAAACGCCGCGGCACCAGTTTTTTCGTCTTTACCAGAATATTCTGATCCTGCATAATGTGTTTTACTAAAATTTGACGGAACAATGATGCGATCAACGTGGGCTTCTGCTGCGACAATCCACTCTGGTGACACAAGGTCTGACTCAATTCCTGCGGTTACTCCTACTGTCAATGGCGCAAGACGTTGCCACTCATTAGGAATTGTAACTAAAATTGCTATTTCGGGTATTCCGCCATCTTGTATGAAAGGCCGCAACTTTGCAATATCACGATCAATTTCGCGGCGTTCGTCGTCGTCTTCCCACACCCAAGATGTTTTACCCCACACTGTCGGCTCGACATAAACATCAAATAAGTCCGGATAGCTCTTTAAAGCTCGATATACAAAACGTGTATGTTCTCCATACCCGCTCTGAGTTAAAATAGGGCCCCTAAGTACAACCTTGTTCATTTTATACCTCCATAAATTCCCAGCTTTTATAATTTTTACGTGTTTGCCACGAACCATATTTTTCGTGTACACCCAACATCAATTCCACCCAGCTTTCTTTAAAACGATCAAAATTATAATTTTTTAAGACATGGTTTCGCCCCCGATCTCCGATTTCTTTTAATTCTTGTCTTGGTGTATAATATATTTCTTTTAAAGCATTAATAAAATCTTCTTCTGAAACTCTGTCTTCCCATATATAAGGCACGTTTTGACTTCCAACAATTGCCTTGGCCTTTGGTTCTATTGCAACACCAAAAACCTCTTTTCCATCTGTTACTTGTTCTTGTAAACCACCAGTCATATTGGCAATAATAGGAGTGCCGCACGCAAGAGATTCTAGTGTTGATAAACCAAAACCTTCAGCATCAGCAACATTAATCGTGCAATCGGCCATATTATAGATGGCAGAAAGAGCTTGGCCATCAATCTTGTTTGTAGAAAAAAGCACTTGGCCGTTATCCAAGCCTAATTCACCGACAATTGCACCTAGATTAGGGCCATTTGAATCTGTAGGTTCAGTATGCATTAATAGGGTTGCTTTATCGTGACCCACTTCATCTAAAAATTTCTTAAACCACCAAATAACAGAGCCAGACATCTTTCTTCTAGCATTTCTATTATTCCAAAAAAACAAAAATTTGTCATTTTCCCAAGTAGGAAAATTATCCTTTTTAATGTCTTTAACCAACTTTTTACCCAAGGGTTTAAAAATATTATGATCAACTGCGTGAGGAAGATATTCGCTTTCTACTTCGGGGCATACCCCTTTAACAATATCGTATGTTAATTTTGATATTGCAACAATTTTATCAGTTGATAAATACCAAGGTTTATTATACATGGGGAGTGGATAATTATCCCAAACATGATAATAAACCATCGGCGCAAGGGGCCTAATTTCATCCTCCATGCACCACAGCCACTCATAAAAACGAGGGTCGGTCATAAACCAAACAATGTCGGGCCTCGAATTTCTCATCATTGAACGAACAATTTCATTATTCCCAAAATTTTGAACTGGGTAAATAATCCAGTCATCTTTATACCGATCGGTTTTTATAGGATTTGGAGATGGGTGGTGTATGGCGCCACCAAGACTAACAACTTTAAATTTGCCACTATCCAAGAGTGCCTCAATAACATATTTGCTTTGAGTACCTACCCCAGAAGGAGTAAGGGGCATGTCCCCCAAGGTTAAAACAGTGATTTTATCTTTTTTCATGTACAATGCTCCGTTTTATAATATTCACAATATTTGCATGAAAGCCTATTCTTAATATAATTCTTCTTTTTTATATTATAAAGAGCCCCGTTCATAAGTTTAAGTGCATTTCCTGTTTTTTTAGGGCCGCTCGTAACTCTGAATATTTCAACATTATCCTTTTTTGCCGTTCGTTTCAAAAGGGCAAAATAAGTTTCTACGTTTTTCGGGTCGATTCCAGCGGCTTGACAAAAAAAGTTTTTATATAAGGTCAATTGATAAGTAACCATTTTATCGGCTTTCTTTCTAGAATCCCATCCCCACGAACAAGTCTTCCAATCTAATATTATATATTTTTCATTAGGAAGTTTAAGAACTAAATCTATATAGCCTTTAAAAAAAATATTATCTTCGATCGTTTCATAAAGAGCTAATTCTGTTGCCGCCACTTCGTATTCGGGGAACTGTTCTTTTAATTTTGGCATTATTAGCGGAATAATTGCCCTCGATTGGCCGTTCATTTCAATAGCCATTTTTTCATTGAAAGATTTTAAAGACTTAAGTTGTTTAGCAAATTGTTCCTCAAAAAATGAGAAGGGCTCTATTTCTTCATTATTGCACTGCTTTTCACATACTTCGTGTAGTGCAGTTCCAAATGCGGTATATTCATTACCTTGGAACTTTTTAATTTTGTCTATGTAATTTAATTTATGTTTGCGCGGGCATTCAAGCCAAGTTTTTATTTCTGAATAACTGATATGCGTTTTTTCATTTTGCGTCATATTTCCTCTTTATATGCTCTACCACGTCTTTTAGAATATTTTTCCTTGAACGCCTATAAATAGATATTTTTATATTTTTTGCATACTTACGTAATTCATTATACGCCATATCGTGGACATTTGCAAGCTCTGTTTTATATTCCCTTTCCTTTTTTTCTTTTAATTCCCTTTCCCTTTTTTCTTTTAATTTTAAAGCATCCCTTTCTTTTAAAGCCTGATTGGTTTTTTCAAGCTGTTCTTGAATTTTTTTATGAATATTGGTAATTCTACCATCATTGTCTCGATACTGCAATATATTTCGCATGCGCCCCTTTTTATCCCTCATTTGATATTTCCTCCAAGATTTTAATCTTCTTATATAAGGCAGGGCTTACCTTTTTAATGTATCTGCGTGTCTCATATTCCGGCTTTAAAAAGTATTTTTCAAAACCTATGGCAAAATATTCTTTTAAAGATGTGACAGAATAAGGCGTCAAAAAAAGGCCGTTTGTAAAATTAAAAAGTTTTTCATAACCAATCTCTGTATGTAAGTAAGTGTCAATTTTTTTATCATACTTAAGTGACGATTTTAGCTCAAGAGGCGGCTGCAAGCCATATGACTTAAGTTCAACAAACAATTTTTCCCTCTTTCTTTTAAATTCTTTTTGTAATTCCCCGTTCTCATAAATTATTTTATTATAATGTTTTTCTATGTGGTGAGCCAATTCATGTATAACATCATCAACAAAATCTTCTTCCGAATCTAACTTATAAGACACATATATAACATTGTTAGAGTAAAATGCATTAAATGGCGCGTCTTCGTAAAAAGACATTAAATCTGTTATAACAATTTTTTTTAAACCAACGAAAAATTGATGAGGTGTGAGTTTTTTAATTCTCTTTGCGGCGCTTGAAACCGATATTGTGAGTGGTGACATCTTGACAATGACGGGAGTCTTGTAAACATAAATTTGTCCCTCCGAACCCTTTTTGTTGCTCATATATTCAATAACATTTTTCATAATATTTTAGCCGCCAATGTTGCCACCTTTGAGCGTTCTCCCCTTACAAGGGTTATGTGGCCGGCAATATCGTGTTCCTTAAACTTTTCCACCGCATAAGTCAAACCATTTGTTGTCTCATCAATATATACATTATCAATCTGTTCGATGTCGCCCATCAAAACAATCTTTGAATTCTCCCCAACACGGGTAATTACTGTCTTCAATTCGTGCGCAGTCATATTTTGTATCTCATCAACAACAATGAAAGCATTATTAATAGAGCGGCCTCGTATATAAGTAAGCGCTTCGATTTCGATGATTCCTTCGTCAACATATTCTTTCAAACTATCGCGGCCGTTGCCTAATAAGTACTGCAAATTATCATTAATTGGCGCTAGCCATGGCGACATTTTTTCTTCTAAGCTTCCGGGCAAATATCCTAAATCCTTACCCATGGGCTGAATGGGACGCGTCACAATAAGTCTATTATATCGCGCTTGTTTCGGTATTACAGTATGCCAATCGTCCACCGCTTGACAAAGGCCAGCATAAAGCGCTATCATCGTTTTGCCTGTTCCGGCGGGCCCAACCAAGGTGACGATATCCACTTTTGGATCCATCAAAAGGTTTAAAGCAAAGTCTTGTTCTTTGTTTCTTGACTTAATTTTCCACTTTTTATTGGAATAATCTATAATGCTGCCGAGAGGTTTTCTATAATCAAAAAATCTAGCTAAAGCGGTTTTCTTTTCATTGGCTGTTGAAACCAACATTATAAACTCGTTTGGAAATAACGCTATTTCGTCCTTATCCAGACAAACTTCTTCTTTCGAATAGAATTTATCAATGATTTGATCATCTACTAGGTGTTTAGTAAAGCCTGTATAAATTTCTGAGCGGCTACTGACGACTTTTTCATATTCATAATCTTCGCCTAGGATGTTAAGAGCATCACATTTGACCCGCATATTAATATCACGGGAAACAACAACAACCTTTCTATTGGGGTTATCTTTTTTCTCGCTCAAAGCTGTCGCTAAGATCTGGTTGTCCGGGTCGTTCTCATTGAACCCCGGCGGAAGTAGCCCTAATTCATAGCTCCTAGCCCGCAGGAGGCCCGCTCCGCGCCTTATTCTCACTCCCCTAGACAAGTTCCCCTTGGAGCGGAGTTCGTCCAGTGTACGGATGATACGGCGGCCGTTAGAGCCTACGCTATCGTGGCGTTTTTTGTGTTTATCTATTTCTTCAAGGACTTTGATTGGAACAACAATGTCATTATTTCCGTAGGAAAATACTGCATCTGAATCCGTTAAATATACGTTGGTGTCTAAGATGTAAGTCTTTTTAGCCATTCTTAAATGATGTCATCAACCAAGCCAAGCTTAACGCACTCATTTGCTTCTAGCCACAAATCGTGCTTAAGCATCTCATCCAATTTTTTAGGAGATATGGAAGTATATTGGCTGTATAGCTTTTTAATTTTTTTCATTATAAGATCTAAATTTTTAACCTCGTCTTTGATTTCTTCATACTTACCCCACATTCCCGAAGAAAGCTGGTGGATAAGGATGAAGGCATTCTCTGTCATGTATCTTTTATCACCACAAATAGATATTAGGGTTGCGGCAGAGGCTGCCTTACCATCAATGTAGGTATGAACTGGGGTATTACAAAGCTTTATGGTGTCTGCGACGGACAAGCCGGCAAAGACACTTCCACCACGACTGCTAATGTGAAGTTTGATCGGGGGCGAGTCACATCCATATTTAATTGAGAACAATTTCAAGTCACGATCGAGGCTACGGATAGCTTTGTTTAACAGTTTTGCGTTGTTTTCAGTTACCTCTCCATAAAAGAGGATTGCATTGTCTATTACTTCCACAGACTGTCCACCGCTATTGCAATCATCCGATGGGCCCATCAAAAATATGGGCATTTGTCCTTCGTGAGGGCCCTCTTCTTCTTCTATCTTTTTTTCTGTTTTTTTATCAGACCAATATATTCTAGACATTTTATTCCTTATAGTAAATAGATGTTTTTAACGCTTATTTTAGATTTCTTCTGGGTTATCCGAAAAATAAACCTCTTCAACCCCCCATCGTTTTAATTTAAGCTTAAAAAAATCTTCAAACTCTTCACGCGTGGTGAACATTTCAAAGCTCATTTTTCCACGCTTGATTATCCACTGTTTTATTTTTTCTAAAATATCCATTTTATTGAAAACGACCTTGTTAACGCCGTTTATTTTGATAGATTTTTCTAAAAAGGGTAGTTCTAGCCACCCGCACTGACGATTCCGGCCAGTGGTGGCGCCATATTCCTTTCCGATTTCTCTAATTTTAGTAAAAATGGGGTTA
>Ga0098061_1000246_pt1 | contig 24957 bp, 21 predicted proteins | sample 22_taG_FD_92579 | JGI IMG/M metagenome (GOLD analysis project Ga0098061, IMG submission 92579) | Marine viral communities from the Subarctic Pacific Ocean - 22_ETSP_OMZ_AT15343 metaG | ecosystem: Environmental > Aquatic > Marine > Oceanic | place: Subarctic Pacific Ocean | collected 2015-01-20
AACGCTTACACACAATACATGCACTTGCAATGCTCTTGGGGGACAGGTAACTGCTTGGGATCCAGAGTTAGGATGTCCAGCTTGCAATGATACGCTTAACGAAGGTCCTAGTAAGACTGTGTTTAAACCTAAATTTTAAGACGCTTCAACAAATAAATATAATTTATATTAAAACCGGCCACCTAGTGTGGTCGTTTTTAAATTTTGCTACGTGTATGACTATAATAGGAATGGAGTACCATTGGAATTAAACTATTATGAGTGAAGAACAACAAGAAAACAAAAAAGCGTATTATTCTACAACAAACCCAGACAAAGAGAGGGGTTTGGAAAACCTGTCTACAGCACTAGATGCAACCAAACATGTTTCTGGGGGGTTCTATAGCGATATAGAAGACGGGATATCGGTCAGACCTCCATTCACAAGAAAAAACTATACAAAGTTTAGGCCAGGAGAGGCTATACCGTCAGATCCTATAGACATAATGACTTCGTGTAGGGAAGCGTACGAGAGTGTTGGCATTATCCGGTCTGTTATTGACCTTATGACAGAGATTGCTATAGAGGGACTGGAGATTGTTTGCGAGGATAAAGATGTTGAGAAGTTTTACGCGAACTGGGCAAAGAAGGTTTCCTTAACAGAAAGGGCCGAAAGGTTTGCTAATCACTATTTGGTTGAGGGGAATGTGGCTGTTCGTAGAAAGATTGGATCAATCGAAACTTCTGAAGTTAGAAGGATGAAAAAGGCAACCTCTCGAAAAGACCGTAAGCAAACTCAACCAGGAAAAATTCCATTAGAATATGTTTTTTATGATCCGCAGTCGATTACGCTACTTGGTGGGGATCTTGCGATTTTCTCTGGTATAAAAAAATGGGGGCTAAAAATAACCAACGATCAACTAAAGGATTTGACTAAAGCATATAAAGACAACCCCTCGTTTAAAAAGGATTTACCAGAAGAGATAGTGGAAATATTAGAGAAAAAATCTAACAAAAGGATGTCGTCTGGGAGATCTGGTGAAATTATACTTCCAATTCCAGAAGACAAATTATATGTCTCTCATTATAAAAAGAGGGACAGTGAAACTTGGGCAAAGAGTTTCATTTTCAGTATACTTCATGATGTCACATATAACGAGAAGCTAAGACTAGCAAAGATTAGCGCCCTTGACAGTTGGTACAATTCAGTGAGAATTTGGAAACTTGGAGATCATAAAGAAGAAATCCTTCCGGACGTGGGATCTATTTCAAAGTTAGCAGGTATACTTGAACACCACAGTGGAGGGAATCTTGATATTATTTGGGACTCCATGCTAGAATACAGTCAATTCTTCCCACCAATAGAGAAGCTTGAAAATTTTACAGAAAACTATGAATCAATGCTTTTGGGTCTTGGTATACATAAATCTCTTATTGGTGGAACAGAGACAGTGTCTGGTACAGCTAATGCGTTTACTGGTCTTCGCAATATGATGAAAAGGATAGATGCTGTAAGAAGGTCTATCACCTCATGGATTGAAGAAGAAGTTGACATAATCAACAGTAACCTGGGGTTTAAGAACATTCCGTCTATTAGATTTAGCATAAACAATCTGTTTGATCAAACCGCTTACTTTAGACTTCTTGTAGACCTTAATGACCGTAATATTATATCTAACAGGACTATCATAGAGAAAATTGGCGAGATGCACAGTATTGAAGAATCGAGATTGGGCAATGAAAGAGAATCAAGAGATTCAGGAAACATGATGCCTAAATACAGTCCATTCATACAAAGCGAGGTTCCTGAGTCTAACTTCCAGAAGGAGCTGAAACTAAAGAATAGTAATACTAATATTAAAACTTCCGATGGTCCACCTAAAGACAATGAACCCAAAAAGAGAAACGGAAGACCTCCTGGAAGCAAAGATACGGTGACAAGAAACAGGAGATATAAAAGCAAAGCTTCTGATATAGTTTTAGGTGATCGCATTCAAGACAAGATCGACCCTATTATGGATCAGCATTATTTAGTGTATAATAGTTTGAAAAACAAAAGAGAATTGTCGTCTACTCAAAGAAAAGAGCTGGACAAGATAAAGTTACAGGTGCTTTCGTGTTTAGAAAACGCCGACATAGAGTCTTATGAAGATATTGAGAGGATTTTAAATAGTGCCGACAGCTATTTGTCTGAAGCGTTTCTTGAGAGATTTAAAGAGAATGTAAGAAATTCCGGTTTTGATTTAAGTCAGGATGACATTAAGAGTATTAAAAGTTTAACTTTTGCTGAAATGAGAGAATACATACAATGAGTAAAGATAATAAAAAAACGTTAAAGAATGCAATGAGAAGCAGGGGTCTTGGTGACACAGTTTCTAAGGCTATTAAGAAATTGAGCGGTGGAAAGATTGAAGAATGTAAGTCTTGTGAGCAAAGAAAGAAAACTCTTAACAAGATTTTTCCCTATAAGAACGGAGACAATGTGTGATATGAATATATTTGAAAATATAGATTATTTTGCTGAAGCTTTTGGTATTCAAACCATAGGGGGCGAATCAACTTTACCAGACCAGGGGGACTCTAAACAAGACCTTGAAGAAGATTCGACTGATTTACTTTCCATGCCGGGGGGGATGATAGTGCCGACTCCTGATCCAGCAGGAGAAGATACGACTGTAAGAGATTGGCTTTTGAGAAGGCATATGACACTTCATACTAAAGAAGTTAATGAAAAGCTAAGAAATAATGAAAAAATTGTTGTAGAAGACCCCTTTGCTGAACCTAAAAAAGACGTGAGCGATCCTTTTTATCCGGGTGGCCTTGAAGGTAATCCTAATACAGCTCCACCAGAAAATCCAAACATAGTATACGATCCTGGGGCAGAAGAATACGAGGTGGAAGAATTACAAAACCCAGACCTGGGAGACCCGACTGGTGAGTATAGCAGTAATTATATGTGTTACGTCCCAAATACCGATATCCCAACAGGGCCTAATGACGAGGGGCTACCTTTCACTCAAGAAGAATGCGCCGAGGCAGGCGCAGATTGGAGAGAAATTCCTATGGATGTTAACCCCGAACCAGGGGGCGATTCAACTTTACCAGACCAGGGGGCTGAAGGAAAGGTCGATAACAAATCGGGTTCTGTTTGGGAAAAAAAATATAATAATAGCCTTCCTGACAAGTCTTTTTTATACGTACCGCCAGGATGTGGAAAACGAGGTAAAGATGGAAAAACTATTCCTTTGAGGTGTAGAAAATATCCAATTAAAAACAAGGTAGGAACCGTAGACCTAACCCTCCTAAGAAAATCAATAGTCAAAATTGGACGATCAACAGGTTTATCAAAACAGGTTCGTAGTGATTTATTAAAAAAAGCCAATTTCATTCTTGAACAAGAAAAGGGAAAGAGGAAAAAGTGAATATTTACGAAAGCGAAAAACATATAGAAAATCTTATTGAAAACAATAAAGTAACTTGTGAATCAAAGATTCTTTTAGATTTCAGTGTTAATGTTAGTAAGATGTTATCAGAAGCATCCATTAACCCATGCACCGAATCATGTAAGGCTGCTATAGCAAACACTACAGATGACGTAATGCCCTTTTCTTCATTATTGGTTACAGACCTTTGGAACAGAAACGATGACGTGTTTACAACAAGAGAAATAGTTCAGTCGTACAGCACCGCTAAGTACAAACCAATCAACTGGATGCACAGGGGTTCAGAAGACCGAGAAAACGAAACTATTGGAGTGATGGTTAATAGCGACCTAGTTACAGGGCCGGTTACAAAGCTTCACCCTTTGACAGAAGATATAGGCGAAAAATTTTTACAAGACAAGACTTCTGGCAATATACACATAAAACAAGACGGCCTGATTTGGTCCGCCTATTTTCCATCTTATGCAGCTTCGATACAAAGGGGAATTGAGAACAAGGACCTGTACGTTTCTATGGAGTGTTTCTTCGATGACTTTGGCTACGCTCTTAGAAAAGACGAAGGCAGTGAACAAACCCTTTTCTTAGAAAGAAACCCATCAAACTCTTACATGAGCGATAAGCTTCGGGCTTACGGGGGATCTGGAAAAGCTCGATATAACGGAAGCGAATATCAAATCGGAAGATGGCTTAGAGAAGTAGTATTTTCTGGACAGGGCATTGTTGACGATCCAGCCAACAGGGCTGGTTCTGAGATTCTCAGTGTTATTTTTGCTAAAGACGAATATGTTAAAAAGCAGGACGCGTCAGTGTCCATTAATTCTACCCAAAACAAGATTATAGGGTATAAAGAAGTAGTAGAAGAAGAAGAGGTCCTATCTATGTCCAATTTTGAACAAAAATATAAAGAGTCTCTTGAAGAGAACACTAAGCTTCAAGAGGAATTAAATTTCATCAAAGACGCGGCTACACAAGTCGGTCAAAAAAAACAACAACAAGCTATGGCAAACGCTTTACGAAAAGCTTCTTCCTTGAAAAGTGATCTTGTAGAAGCTAAAAAAGCTATTGTTGATGCAACAACTGTTATAAGAGGCTTTTCTGAAATTACAAAGGAAAGAACGTACTATAAGAACTATGCAGAAAAGGCTGAGGCAATTTTCGGTGAAATGAGATCTCAAGAAAAGGTTTTATCTAGAGTTCAAGAAATGACAGAATTGGTTGGAGAGAACGTTTACGGTAGTATTAAAGACATTGAAGAATTAAAGAATATGGATGATTCTGTTTACAATGAATTAAAGAAAGCCATCTCTAAGGTTTCTTCGAATATCCTAGAAGACGATTCTGAGAATAAAGGAACTTCTAAGAAAAACAAACCGTGCCTTCCATGCGAAGCCGCAGCAAAAGCAGCAAAAGCAGCAAAAGCAGCAAAAGCAAAAAAATATACAGAGACTCCAGACTCCGCTCTAGAAGCATTAAAGAGTTTGTCGAACGCAAGCGTTGGCAGGGGTGAAACTGTTAACATTGTTCCTACATCACACAAAGACCCATTGTTTGATGCTAAGAACTTAATTAAGAATGTTTTAAGAAAAAACAAGTAAATTTAACTAATTTTAATTAATAGGGTATAATAATTAAGAACAGGTTTCTTATAGAAAAGAAGGTATAAAAATATGGCACTAAAACCAGATAGAAATATTGTCGATGACTCAGTCAGTTATTTTGTTCCAGCAATTACTTACGGCGGAACCCGCGGTGGAGTTGTTGTTGCTACAGGAGCAACCCCTTCGGGCGCTGCGATGGACCAAACCGTTAACGGAGCTTGGTATATCGCTGCACCATCAGGTAGATCACCCGTTGGAATGCTTATGAATGACGTTGTTCAGGTCGACCTAACAAAACAAATCCTTAACCCATACAAGAGCGAAGCTCAAATTGGCGATAAGGCGGCTATTATGCGTAAGGGTTGGGCGGTTACTAGTTCAGTTGATACGACAACCGGCACAATTACAGTTGGAAGCGGATGTTACTTAGGCCCATCAGGGAACCTAACTGCTGATAGCGGCGGAATTTACAAAAGCACAAATCCAGCAGGCCCACTTAGCAAGCACCCGTTAGTTGGCAAATGGCTTTCAGGAGCTGATGAAGACGGTTATTATAAGGTATACATCGATCTGTAAATAGAGATTGATTAAATAAGAAAAGAAGGTAAATACTATGGCAAAAGAATCTATTAAAGCAAGCGTTGAACAAGAACAATTAACCGATGGAGCAAAACGACTCCTAGTTAATGCTGGAAGCAATGATCGTGAAGTGGCTATTGCTGCTCAAGCTAAAATTGCAGACGGCGTTACTGAAGCCCTTCGTAACCCAGTTCAGGCTGAAATCCGCGAAGGCATTATGGACGGAGATATTGTATCCGACATCTTTGCTAGCGAAGATTTCTCAACAACCGGCGATATGCAAATCCCTCTAGACCTGTTAACTCCAGGTACAGAGAAAGAACATGTTGCTTATACGATGCCCGACCACGGCAAAATTCCACTACGTAGAGTCGAAGGTGACTATATTCAGTTGAATACCTACCCAATCGGTAGTTCAATCGACTGTACTCGTCGTTATCTTAGAAATGCTCGATTCGATATTCTTCGTCGAATGATGGAAGTTCTAGAACTCTCCTTCGTTAAGAAGAACAACGATGACGGTTGGCAAACATTAATCACGGCTGGTAAAGGCCGTGGTCTTGTGGCCTATGACGCAGATGCGACAGCTGGTCAGTTTACACCAAAGTTAGCATCACTTATGAAGACGGTAGTTCGTCGAAACGGTGGCGGTAACTCCTCTAGTATTAACAGAAAGAGATTAACTGACCTCTACGTTTCACCAGAAGCCATGGAAGACATGGTAAGCTGGGGTCTCGATTTGATCTCAGATGATCTTCGAAGCGAAATTCATCGCAGCGAAAGCGGCGGAGTTTCCGGAATGTACGGTGTTAACTTCCACGATCTTGATGAACTTGGCGTTGGCCAGGAGTATCAAAACTATTACACCGCCATTGGTGGCTTAATGGGAGGCTCTGATACGGAGATCGTTGTTGGTTTAGACCAAAGCAGCGCAGACTCTTCATTCCTTCACCCAGTTACAGAAGATCTCACCATCACTGAAGATGAATCATTACACCGTTCAGGTCTCGTAGGTTTCTACGGATCTATGGAAGGTGGATGGGCAGTCCTTGATGTACGACACGTACTCGTAGGCAGCTTCTAATCGAAAGCTTGTTTTAGGATTCTTTAGGAGAGTCGTGACATGTTCACGGCTCTCTTTTTTTTGGTGTATAATAAGATGTAATAGGAGATTTAAGACATGGCAGTAACATATAGCCAATCTGATAGTGGCAATAAATACGGCGGGGGCTATTCAAGATTTAACCCAACCAACCATACATATTTTTCAACCGCGGCTGCTGGCATACCCAGCGGCCCTGCTTGGGCGGATGATAAATTTGATAAGACTGTAGCACCTTTTTCTTTAGGGTCTGGTGTTTATGTAGACGCAACTGGTAGATATCTTATGCCACCAACGGTTACACCTGTACAAAAATTCGTAGTTATTAATGACTCTGTATCAGATATTTATGCTGGTGTTAATATACCAACCAGTGGCACCTGGGCTACGGGAGGCATTGGTGGAGGGCTTACTATTGAAGGTGGTGCAAGTTACGAGTTTGGCGCAGCTGGATCTGATGATCAAATAATAAGAAATGTTTGGGCAATATCTAGCGCTGGATTACAGCATCCAATCCAGGGTTATGCTATGAACCAAAGGGAATGGGTATGATTGAATGGCATGGGATACCACTCTTGTTAATAGGTTGAGATTCTATATCCACGACATAGACCCCTCTTCGCAATCTTATACTGATAGTACGCTTGCTAAATATCTTGCTATATCATCTATTGATGTTGTAAGCGATGTTAACTTAATAACTGAAACATTTACTGTGGACACAGATGCTCCTTCAATAGCTCCAGATCCAACAGGCTCAGCGGTAGATCAAGGAATAGCCAACCTATTTGTTACAAAAGCTGCCCTTCTCATTGTTATGGGCGAAATGAGAAGAGACGTTGCAAAGTATGGTATTAAAATTCGTGACGACGTTACGACTTATGATGCCACTGGAGCAATGAAGGGTCGCGCTGAAGTATATAAAAACTTCGAAGAGAATTATGAAAAAACAAAATGGGAATGGGAAAAGGGAAACAAGGCTGCTGGTAAGGCTATCCTTGGACCTTATGCCAGTCAGGATCTAGCGTAGAGCTAATATTTAATAATAATTATGTCACTGGTACCAAATGATGTTAAGAACGAATGGAAAAATGTAGCCACCCTCCTGAACAGCTCTAGCGGTGGACTCGGTGTGGTATGCACATTAATTTTTGAGGGAGGCGTAGAATCTACAGTAAATATATCAGCAGACAATGTAGGTATTAAACCAAGAGTTGGAATGTCCTTCGGGGGAAGGTCTCCTGCACGAACAATTACAGGACAAGGCACTACCGATAATACGGCCGAATCGGGCCAAGGGCTACGCGAAAAACAAATAGAGAAAGAGATAGACGCAAGAGTCTATGCTATCACAAAAGATTTTGAAAGATACGGAATTGCAGTCTCAAAAAACAAGGGAGTATGGAGGGTCATTACAAAGAACCAGTACCTTCCCGATCTTATGAGATGTAAGGAAATCATCCTCTATAAAGATCTAAAGGAAAAAAGAATAAGAGCAAGATTGATTAAGCCTCCTCAGCCACATGGTTTAGGACAAGCTGTTCAGTGTAAAAGCTTTTGGGAAGAGGTCTAGTATGGCAAAGAAGACAGTTTATAAAATAGACGCAGATAACAAGGAATATCTTAAATCTATTAAAGCGGCCGGCGATGATCTTATCAAAGCAGCCTCAAAAGGAAAAGGGACGGCAAAAGTCGCAGGTCCAGGTGGACCAACGGCTAAGTTGAAACAATCTATAGATATAGGATATGGTTTTGATATTGACGCTATAGAATTTATGGCTACAGACCAAGCATATTTTCAGATAGCCGCACAACTAACATTGGCGATTAGGCCCGCATTCAGAAAAGCTGTTGAACAGTTAAGAAAAATTATACCAGAAATGATTAGGGAACAATTAGATAACAGCAGAGTTATACAAGATTTAAAAAACCAAGAAAGCGATCTTGTTGCAGCTCTGGGGTTAAGAGATTCTGTAACAAGCGCAGACGCTCTAGTAAACCATATAGTAAAAAGTGTTAGAGTAAGAGTTACTACATCTTCAGCAATGACTGGCGCAGGCGAATTTCCAGTTCCTCAAATAATTTGGGGAATTGCGCAAGATAAACTTGAATCGGTTGGTGGCTGGGGAACATATACATCGCACCCAAGCAGTGACAGTATTAATTGGGCTGCGTGGCTTTTAGCAAATTCATATAGAAGTAGTGGGCGCCATATAAAATTTGGAAGTTTTTCTGGAAGACAGAGTAGAACTAGAAGAGCAATTATGATACCTGGCGGGTCGTTTAGCCTTAATAAATACATAGACCCCTATGACGTAAACTTTGTTGAAGAGATTGTAGACGAGGACATGGCTGTAAAAGTAGACCGGATAGCTGAAAAAATCATAAGAACGGAAATGGCTAAAATTCCTGGAGGCTCAATTGAAAGTACGGCTCAATTGCTTAAATTACACGCAGGCAAAGGTGTAAATGTTGGAGAAGGTGCTACAGAAAGGAAAACTGAAATCGAAGAACGAACAAGAGCGCAAGAGCAAGTGGAGAGTGCAAGGGGTATTTCAGAGGAGATGACCGCGGATGTTATAGAGAAAGCGAAGGAGGCCTATCAGGCAGGGCTTTTAAGTGAAGAAGATTTCATGAGATATATGCGTAATGAGATTGATTTAGCGGATCTAGGACTTAACCTATAGGAGAGCAATGTGGCACTTAGAAACATAGATTATTTTGGACAGGCAACCAATCGTACACATATTCGTGAAAATGTTATGTGGATGCTTAGGGAGTCATTTATTAATGCAGGTGGTTATTATAATATAAGTAGCGGAACTCTTGGTTATGACGGATCTGATCTAAGTGTTATGGCTGCCAGTTATCAACCCGAGCATTCTAATTTTCAATTCTGGAAGGGAATGTCTCACCAATGGGTTTGGGAAAGCGGAATAAGCCCAACATATACTGGGGGGTCTGACCCAATACAGGTTTCAGGTATTTATGTTAGCGGTGTATTTTACCCGTCTGGAGACGGAGGTCAATACGATCACTACATTGATTACAACAGGGGAGGCATAGTGTTTACTTCTGCAATGCCCTCTGGACTAAATGTGTTTTGTGATAGATCTGAAAGGGCAACTTTTATATACCCCTCAGAGTCAAACGAATACAGAAAACTATTATTCGAACAATTGAGATTATACGACAATATTCCAGGATCCGGTATAGACACGGTTTCACCAGAGTTTTCTAGCTTTTTACCAGCCATCTTTGTAAAGGTTGACCAGTCTAGAACCACTCCTTATGAAATTGGGTCTATGTCTAAATTTGTAGACTTCAGGATAACCTTTGATGTCTTCTCGGAAGACCTGCAACAGCTAGACTTCCTGAGGGACGCATGTTTATCCCTAGAAGGTAGGCCCATGAACACCTTTGATGTCAATGATGTATCCGATAACAACAAGCTCCCATTAGATTATAAGGGTAGGCTTAGGACGGGAAACGCCCTGACGAGATCTCAATTATTGTCCTCATACCCCTGGAAGACTGGTAGATTTCTAGAAAACGCTGTAGAAACAAAATTGCCAGATGTAATGCCCATGATGAGATCTCGTGTTAGTATAGATTTTCAGATTGTAGGATAGCTTTGGTGTATAATAAATTAGTTAAATCGTCCTATGGAGAAAATATAAATGGCCCGAAATAATAATAGAATTTTCTATGCTGTACACGCGGTAGGTATTGCAAAGTTTGCAACCACTGGCGTGGGAGACTTTAAGGCAGCATCAGGCGTACAGTCTGTTGGAATAAATACCACGTTTAACCTTGAGCAGGTCTTCCAGCTCGGTCAAATCGAAATCTACGAAAACATTGAGAACATACCTGATGTTGAGGTTACCATTGAAAAAGTACTTGATGGAGCAACTTTAATTCAACATTTGGCTACAGCTGATGCTACTATTGGAACACTCGCAGGGCGATACAACAACAATCGAGCAATGGTAAATGTTGCTTATTATGATGACGCTAATAGTAATGCAAGCGGTGTACCGCTTGCGCAAGTACACATGTCAGGTATGTATGTAAGCTCAATGAGCTTCTCTCTGCCTACTGACGGAAACTTTACAGAATCCTGTACTCTTGTAGGTAATGATAAAACTTGGAGTACTGGTGTTGCTGGTGATGCCCTTCCGTATAACCAATGGGGATTTGGTCCCGCTTCATATACAGACTCCAGCGCTCCGGCAGCTGCATCTGGTGTTCAAAGAAGAGAAAACCTAGTTATGTCTGGGTGTATTTTCCCAACAGAAATTCCTGGAATGACACAGCACACTGTGTATGGAGCAGGCAAGGGCGAAAACGTTTTATCTGGCGACAAGCATGCAGTTCACATGCAATCAATTAATGTTGCGACCGACCTTGGTCGTACAGAACTGTTTGAATTAGGAAAGCGCGGTCCATACCACAGGTTTGCTGACTTCCCAACAGAAGTAACATGCTCATTTGAGATTGTTGAAAGTGAGCTTGGCGACTTTATTGACGCGGCTGCTGAAGGCGCAAATATTACAGACCAAACAATCTTCCTTCTTTGCTCAGACGGAACAAGACTTGATCTTGGTACTAACAATAAACTAGCTTCTATCAGTTCTACCGGTGGTGAAACTGGAGGCGGCAACAGAACAAGTACCTATAACTACAGTAACTTTAATAAGCTTACTGTTAGTTCTAAACTTGACGTTGTTCAGAGCTTGAAGACTGCTACTAACCCAACATAAATTTAGATTGTTAGGTTTAGGAAAATTGAATTATGAGGATGGGAATTTTATATATAGCTCTATTGGGCTTATTAATCGGATGTGAAAGCATAGGGGTTTCTGGAAGAGACGCTTTTGTTATTGAGCAAGACGGCTCTATAAGTTATGAGAGGGAAGTGGATTCTGAATCAGATAGTATATCTGGAAACCCATCAGAGATAACTATTCCCGAAATCCACGCAAGGCCCATTGTGGTTGGAGAAAAGGAAACAATAGAACCAGACGGAACTATTACAACCGAACCGTCAATTTCATTTATATTTAGTAGTGAAGGGGTTAATGCAGTTAGTGCATGGATTTCTTCTGCAGAAATAGCCGCTTCACTATTGGAGTGGCCAATTATAATAGCATCTATACTTGTTGTTTTAGGCGTGGTTATTGTAATAGCAACACCTCTTAAAAGACTTGGTTTTGCTGTTGGTGTAGGCGGTGCTATCCTTGGTGTTCTGGCCTACTTACTAATACAATACGCAACATTAATATTAATTTCAATTGCAATTCTGGTTGTTGCTGCTGTTATATATGGAATCTTTTATATACGACGACAAGATGGTACTGTTGGTGATGTTGTAGAGTCTATAGAAGTAATGAAAGATCGCTATATGACAGACGAAGATAAAAAAGATGCATTTAATAGTTCGAGCGGCTCGGTTGTTAAGTTACAATCGAATAGTACTCGTAAAGCGGTTAGAGAAAAAAGAGAAAAACTCGGAATCAAAAGGAGATTTTAAAATGATTGAATTCTTACAAGGTACATTAGGTACAATTTTTTATACAATAGTAACATTTGTTGCTGGAGCATTAATTGGTAAACCTTTATTTGCTTGGGTAAATGAAAAAATGCCATGGAATAAATAAAGTATAATGGCTGAGGATAGTTACGAGGATTTAAGGAATAAGGTGCTGCAAGTATCATCCGCCAAGTATTATATAAGATATATGGGCGAAACATTTGCATACAATGAACCCTCGTTAGAGCTAGAAACTGAAGCTTATTGTAAGTATAAAATGTTTTACAAGAGAGCTATTGATGAAGGTTTTTTAACACAAGAGGGAGAGAAAAAACTTTTAAGGCAGAACCTGGTTTGGAGTGATAGGGACGAGCAGGAAATGAAACAAATGGTTGAAGATATAAAGAAACTAAATGCGGGTAGGTCGCAATATAGGTTTCAATCAAACAAACTTAAGTCCATAGATACAGCAACCAAAAGGCTTGAGGAAGAGGTAACAGGGCATCTCCTTAGAAAGAATTCCTTTCTCTCTCAGACCGCTAACTATCAAGCAATGCAAGATAAGTTTCAGTTTCTATTAAGAGAGTGTACAGAAGATTTACATGGAAGATTGATTTGGCCAACACAGGAAGACCTGGATGCAGATCAAGACATGAAAAGAGTCAACTTCTTAATAAGCAAAATATTTTATGAAAAAATATTTCCCGAATCTGAAATTCGCAAGATTGCCAGAAACGAACCATGGAGAACAACATGGAGGCTTTCTGTAAAAACTGGGACCTCTTTATTTAACAGGAGCGCTTCAGAATTTACTAGGACACAGAGCGATTTGTGTCATTGGTCCATGTTATATGATTCGGTATATGAAAGTATGGAATGTCCTGGTTCTGACGTTATAGAAGATGATGAATTGTTAAACCGGTGGTTTATAGACCAGTATGAAAAGAAATCAGGAAACGAGACTACGTCTAGCGAAGTCAGTAATGCAAAGATATCGCAGGCTCAAGAAGTTTTTATTAAGGTAGATACTCCTGAAGATGCAAAAAAAGTGTATGAAACGATGAACACGTCCGAGTCTCGTAGGATAATACAATCTAGGCAAAAAGCGCTGTTCGAAAAGGGAGAGTTGAGAGAGGATGAACTGCCGGATGTTAAGAGAAATATATCCATGCAGAAAACACAGGAATATATAGGAAAGATGAAACAAACATGAGCTATAGAGATGTAAGAAAGAGTCTTAAAGAAGACTCTCAAAAAAGAATTTCAGAATCAATAGACTTAGCTTCTTTTAATAGTTTAAATAGAATAGCTAAAAAAAGATTTCAAACAGTTTTTGTTGGAGCGGTTGCTTCTATCGAAGAGTCGTTTGGGTCTTTGTGGGGCAATGACGATCTCGATGAAGAGGATATGACACCCACGGAATTAAAGTGGTACAATATATTTCTAGAAATCAGAGACAGGATATTTGACCAGGGTAACAATCAAAAAGAAAAGTTTTTAAGGGATCTTACAAGATTTAAAATTAAGCAAAACACCATAACTATGGAAAGAGAGGATACGGACAATGTCTAAAAAGGTAGATGACAATACGAGGAAATTTGAGGTTGACGGCAAGAGATACAAAGTGATCAGGCCTACCAACAAAATCAGAAGAGACAGCGAGGCTGTATATGCAAGGGCTTATCGCAAAGCTATTAAGGATGGGTTTTTTCTTGATGCTGAAATTGAAGAAGTGTTAAGGAATAGAAACATGGACAATAAGAGCTTGAGAGATAAAAAGAACAACATTACTGGACAGATAAAAACCCTTGAGATGCAGCTTAAGAATGAAGACTTTAAAGACAAGGATGACGGTAGGCAGTTGGCATTGGATATAATTGACCTTAGAACATCTCTTGATGAGCTAGATTCTGCAAGAGTAGAACTTAATAACCAGTCTGCGGCTACCCATGCGGAAAACCAAAGATTCAGCTATTTTGCATATGCCTGTTGCCTTAGTGGTAAGGGTGTAAAAATGTGGGATCGCTTCGAGGAGTTTGAAGAGGACGAGTCACCATTGTCCTACAGGGCTGCTACAGAACTTCTCTTGCTTTTGTATGAAACAAACAAAGAGGTCTTTGATGCAGACTCAGACACTCGTATAGAAAACATTTGGCTTATAGAAAATGGATACGGGGATGATACAATCTTAGCCTCTCTAATGGAGGGGGCGTCTGATCTTCTGGAAGCTGAAAGCAAGACTGAGGATTTAGAGAAGCCCGAAGACAAAAAACCTAAAAAGACTACTGTAAAGAAGAAGACCAAGAAAAAGGTGGCTGTAAAATAACCATAAGATAAGTCACTAATACGCGCCTTCTTTTTTAGTGTATAATTAATAGATAAAAGGAAAGGATTAGGACTTTTGCCTTCAAGCTTTGTATTAAATGTAACCGGCAGACTTAGGACCATTGCAGTTTCTCAGGAGGCTGTAGGTCGAGCTGCAAAACAGATTAGCTCTGGACTAAAAGCTGCTACTGGAAAAAGACTGACCCAAGAGGTTAATATTATCATAAGTTCTAAGGGCCAACAGGCTCTTAAGAATGATATGAAGACGGCTGTTGCTGCCGCCCAAAAAGCCCTAGGAAAATTAGGAACGGCTAAAACAGGAAAGCAAAAAGCCCAAGCGATAACACAAGTAGAAAAATCCCTAAGAGATCTTCAGGTTCTTTCAAAGGAGGCTGGAGCTACACTAGACCTAATGTTCTCTAAAAAGCCAGGCGCCACTAAACAGATAGGGTCGCTGAAACAGTTCCAGAGAGAGGTTGGAATTGTTACAAGCCAGTTAAATAAAGCTGCCCAGGCTCACGCAGAACTAGCACAATCAAGAGTTAAACTTAGACCATCAAAAGGAGGAGGTCCCGCAGTTGGCCTTGTTGGTGGATCTGAGGTTGCACTAACTGTAGACCCTAGAACTAAAGCTGCATCCGCTGCTCGAAAAAGAGCGGAAGCAGAAAGAGTGCGGGCTGCAAAAGAAGAGGCTAGAGAAAAAGCAAGAGTCGCAGCCGAAGAGAAGAAGCTGAGTGACTCAGCTAGAAGAAGGACGAAATTACAACATGAGCTTAACCAGAGGGTTAAAGACTATGTAAGACTTTTACAAAAGGCAGACGTGGCCGCTGAAAAAGTTGCTAAGTCAACAGGCAGAACCTTTACTCCAAGATCAACTAAGGAATTGCAAAAACAGGCGAGCAAAGATATTTTTGGAAGTGGGGACGTAACAGATGCTAGAAGAATTAAGTCTAAGGACAGATTGTCAAGGGCTACAGATCGCGCAACGCTGGCAACTAAAAAGCAAAGAAGCGAGTTAGCTCTTCTTAATGATGCGATAAGACAAGTTGGCGTACAGCAGACTATGTATAATAAAACGGTCAAGAATTCTCTTGGCCCACTTCAAAAGTTTGGTAATCAGGCTGCGTTGGCTGCTAGAAGATATGCGGCGTACCTGCTACCAACTACCGGACTGTTTGCGGTAATTGGAGCAATTAGAAGTAGCGTTGAAGCATTTAAGGAATTTGAGGCAGAGCAAACAAAACTTGCACAAGTTCTTGAGGCTCCACAAAATTCTATTAAGGGTCTTACTGATCAGCTTCTCGATCTTTCTACAGCTACAGGTGTGGCTGGACAAGACGTTCTTAAGGTTGCAAGACTTCTTGCCCAGGCTGGTTTTGGTAGGGGAGAAACGGGAGGACAAGATCTTGTTGATTCAACCGAAGCTATTGTTCGTACGCAACTTCTTGCTACATTTGGATCAGCCGAAGAAGTTGTGGACGGTCTTATTGCTGTATTTAAACAGTTTAACAAAGAACTATCAGACACTGGGGAGATTCTGGATATTATGAACCAGCTAGCAAAGGATTTTGCTACTGAATCAAAAGATATTTTTGAGGGCATCAAGAGGGGTGGCGCAGTTTTTGCTGTTGGCAATGCGAGCTTTGAAGAGTTTGCTGGTCTTATGACCTTGATTCGTGCTGAGACTAGAGAGAGTGCTAAAATGCTTGGTACTTTCTTTAAGTCTATCGGAGCTAGATTATTCCGTAGTGACATAGAAAAGACTCTAGAAGACATTGATGCGAGAATACTTCAAACAAACAATGTTGCTACTCGTCTTCAACTTTTAGCAGCTTCGTTTAAGGACATGGATGCTGGTGAAAAGATTAGGGTGGCGACTGATATATCTGGAGTTAGACAGGCGTCTCGACTAGTAAATATCCTAAATGCTATTAATAAAGATGCTGCCAAAATTGACATTAGTATTGTAAAGTCCATTGGGTCGGCTGAACGAGATGCAGCAAAAAGACTAGATGACCTAGTAGTTAAATTTCAACAGGCTCAACGAGAAATTAATAAGACTGTCATTAAATTTCTTGACACCAGTACAGTAAAAACAATTGTTAACCTTTTTACGAAGATGATTGGTGGAATAGCTGGGGCGTTTAGCGCGCTGGCTCCTGTACTAGCCCCAATAACAGCACTGGTCGGAACCTTGGGGGCTGTATCATTTACTAAATCGTTTGCGAGAGGTATGGGAATTATTGGTGGGGGTCGTAGAGACCTCGCTAGCAAAGCGCTTGTTGCAGCAACTACAACTAATACTGGGTCGGTAACAAGGTTGACGGCTTCGATAGACAGGCTTAGTGGCATAGAATCTACTAGGGTTGCTGGCGGGTTGGGTCCCGGAGGTGTACCAATGGCGCCAGGAACAGGGCTAGGTTCACACTTGAGAAGAGGAGGCAGAGGTGCTGGATTCCATCCAATGTTTATGACTCCGCTTGGCAGTGGCGGTGGAGGTGCAGGAGGCACCGAAGCAAGACTAGCAAGAATTAGTACTAATAATCTGTCAGCAGCATTAACGGCGTTTCCAAACAAAACAGCGAGTTCGCTTAGTAGATTAGATAGGTTTGTTGCGGCTACACAAAGAAGAAACTTTAGACAGGGTTTTCAGAGGCAGGGCTTGTCTCTACAAGAAGCTGATAGGCAAGCAAGGTTAAGTATGGGTGGATCCCTAGCGGGACGACAACGAAACCAAATGCGAAATCGGGTACAGGGTCAAAACCTGATGGGCGGTCGTAACGGAATGCTTGGTCGTGGAGGATTTGGTCTCGGTTTAGCTGGATCTATTATTGGTGGACAAATGGCTACGTCTGCAATAGAGGATTTAGAAAGAGGTATAGAGAAGCCCGGAAAACTAATGGCTGGATCGATTATTCAGCATATGAGTACGATGGGTCTTACGTTCGGAATGATTGGATCGATGACTCCGCTTGGTCCAGTAGGTACAGGAATCGGTGCAGCTATAGGCGTGGTTACTGGAGCTATTATTGGAGTCACCCAAGCTCTAAACCAATTGGAGCGAACAGAGAGAGAAAGATTTAATCAGGTAAGGCAGGATGAGATAGAGACCTTTATAAGAACTGGCGCGCTAAAACCTTCTGCACAGGAAACCTTTGACAAAAAGAAAGCGCAGGATTTCTTTTTTGGCGACCTGGATAACTTGCCATCTCATTTACAAAGAGGCAATCCGTCGGGTAGAGGATTTCAGAGGGACCGATTCGGAATATTGGCGGGCGGGGCTAGCCCAGGGGCGGCGTGGGCGCTTAGTAGGGCGAGGGCAACACCTGGGAAAGTGGACATAGATGAACTTATTAGAACGCCAAAAGACGAAAGGTCAGCCGATCTAAAGAAGAAGATTTTAGCGTTTTCTAGGGCAAGACTGAATGCTATTATAAGTGATGCAAAAGTCCCAATGGATGAAGCGACTAACAAGTTGGTTAAAAGCATATTTGATATATCAGACCAGTTTGAAAGTCCAGAACAGGTTAGAAAGTTATTGGAGGCGTTTGGGTTTTTGGAAAAAGGCATAGTAACCCTGCCTAAAGAAATCTTCTCTCTCCGTCAAACAATTAATAGATTTAATATGGGGGTAGCTTCGGAATCAAGAGAACTTATAACCACCCTTGGACTGTTTAGAGAGTCCTTAAAAGATAATATAGAAATTGCGAAACAAAGAACTTTATCTGCCGATTTTCTAGAGGGATTAATTGGTGGCAACTTTACTCCTAAGTTCGGATCTGCTATTCGCGACAACGCTACTGCGGGTGAAATTAAACAAGGAGCTTCGAGGGTAGGAGTTACCGACAAAGTTCTTCTAAAAACGATTGATGATATAGATAGGGAAGAGAATCTTGTTCGTGAATTAGCTAGAGCCGCATCATCAATTCTGAATCCAAAAGATTTGTCTAAGCTGGTCGAAACAGTTTCGGCATTTACTGATGAAGACCTGCTTAAGCTTGGCGAATTATCGGAGGATTTAGAGCAAGGCCAAAAAGATGTAAATGTAACAAAGGCCTTGAGAGATAGATTTGGTTTTCTTGAAGAAAAAGCGGGAGAATCTGGTAAGAAAATGTTACAGGCTATATTCGACGGAGTTGATCCATCTACCTTTGCTAATCAAGATCTCGTAAAAGCTTTAGAGTCAGTGATGGGTACTGATGTAAAAAGAACACAGGTCACGCAAACTCTAAACGATGCTATAAAAGCTGAAAACGAAACAAGAATAAGACAGCTTAAGTATTCAAGACTACAGCAAAAACTTAATAAGAAACTTCTCTCAATAAATAAAGAACTTCTTAATTTAACGGGTCAATTTGAACAACAGCAAGCTCAAAGATTTTCAGGAGCTGGACTTATGGATCAGGCTGACGTTCTTAGGGCAGGCTTTTCTGAAATACAAGATGCCTTGCTTCTTGAAATTAACGGTCTTATAAACGGTGTTCAATTTCTTACAAAAGGTAAGCTTGGACAAATAAGCACAGGGCAAAACTTTAGTAAGGTTAGAGATGTAGCAAAGGGTTTATTTACTAACATCAGTCTATTACAAAAAGGGTTGGCAGATCTGGAAGTTATTCAGCAAGGTGGATACAAAGGAGACTTTAAACAGCTAAACAATGTACGAGAAGCTTTTAAAGCTTTAGGGATAGACCTTAGTCAGTTTGGAGCAAACGCAAGTAAGGCTCAGGAAATATTAACTGAGGGGCTTGATGAATCCATAAACCTAACAGCCCAATTATCTGAAGGTCTAAAAAACGGACTGAGTGCAGGCATTAAGTCAGCACAATTGCTGGGCCAAGAATTCAAAACAGCGTTTGATTTTGTGACAGGGCTTGGGAAAACATTCTTATCTGATCCGAAGAAAGTTCAGGATCAGGCTAAACTGATAGATTCTTTAGTTCCAGGTCTTTTAAATGCTATTGATAGAGCAGGGGTTGCTGGCATTAGCAGAGGAGCATTTAAACCAGAGGATATTCTGAATCCAGCGATACAGAAATCGGTTGAAGGAATAATTGGTAATCTAGACACGTCAACATTGCAAGAGCTTTTAGCTGCACTTAACTCTTTGGTTGGAACGGAAAATATAAGAAACACAGAAGTGTCAGGTAAAGAGTTGCAAAGACTCATAGAGTTGATTGCAGGGCAGAAAGCAGCGACGCTTAGTAATCTAATTCCAACCCCGTCTCTTACTAGTTTACACACGCTGGTGAAGGACCAAGAGGCAGCTAATAGAGATATTGTAACTGAGCTACAAAAAATACTAGATCTACAACGAGCGATAACAAAAGACCATCAAGGTTTAGTTGAATTTAACGAGACCGCTTTTGTTGCGGCTTTTAGTAATATACCAGAAACTATTAAACTTGTGGCAGAGCCAGTCTTAGTAACAGTCAACTTAACAGGCGCGGACGCAGTAGCGAACGCTATTACTAAACAGGCTCAACTTAATATAGGTAACGCTGTTATAGAGGGCATAAGAGGAGCGTTTGTAGAAGAGGGAATACCATTCCCGCAAACCCCCTTGGGCGGAACCCCTATATTGGCTGAGGAGTAGGTTAAATGCCCACTACTGAAACTGGTAAAATTGGATTCTTTGTGGGGGTGGCCCCAAAGCCTAGCGGTTCTCTTAATTTAAATGTTAAGGGTCCTAATTTATCATGTGGGTGGAGTGAGGCTAATGAATTATGGACAGACTACACAAGAATTTGGAGAAACTTTACCTGTACTGAATCGACAGCCGGATTTTCTAGTTCTACCGTGCCGTTTGTTGTCCCGTCTCCTTCATATAAAATTACTAGCACAGGGTTTATGCCTCTGTACCAACCGGTATATGAAACAACTGGCAATATCAACAGTTCGGTAAATCTATATACTTCTGGACCCGTACAAATCACATCTAACATTCCATTGTATTTACCAGGAAGCCCTAAGCCGTCTGGCACGGTATCACTTTTTGCAAAAGGACACAGTCTTGCAATGGCACCGTATGGGGCTTCTCTTGGATTATCCTCATCATCAATTAACTTGTATGCAAGTGGAGCCTCTACTGCTACCATTACAGACAATCTTACCTTTTTCTTGAAACCAGAATCAACAGGAACGGTTACATCGCAAATACCAATACATACAAAAGGCGTTGGGAATAAATTAAACAACAATGTTAATTTATATATTCAAAACATGCAAATCTCAGGATCGGTACCACTGTATACAGAGGGCTTCTTTACAACAACCAGCGTACCGTATGCTACTACTGCAGCAACAAGGGGAGATAGCAGGGCTTCTATAGGGCAAAAAACAATAAGTACTACCTCGCCCCATACTTCTACATCTACCACACAAAACTCAACAGTTTTAGGGCCAGTTTACAATGCTACTGTAGTTTCTACTCATTCTACCTGGTCTATAGAAACTGTTGCTGGGGCCATACCATCTACTAAAGGGATGAATTTATTCATCAAAAATGTAGGCTCTGCTGGATCGCTTAGTCTTTCTATACCCTCTGGACATATTGATTCGTCAGGATTAGTTACTTTGTTTGCTAGTGGAGCATTGGTATCAACAGGGACAGTAGACCTTATTATACCGTCACCAAGCGCAGTTGGGTCAGGAATGATGGATACTATAATTACTGGCTATGTTTAATGTGTATAAAAGTATAGTAGGACTTATTAAAAGTACTTAAAGAGAGATAAAGGATATAGGAATTATGGGTTCTCCATTAACAAACACTACGCCTGCAGCAACATATAAAGATCTTCTACACCTCGATAACAGTGGTGCTGGAGCAACAACAAGCCTTCAAATATTAACTGATGGCAATGGAACAGACTGCGCTATTCAGGTATCAACAACTGGACTTAAAGCTACCTCTGGGTTTTATATTGAGAACAAGAGGGTAGTAGTGGGTACTGGCGGAATGTTAGCCACTGCTCACTCACCAATGGCCACCAGCGGTGCTAACATTAATTTTGCAGCTCCTACAAGCGGGGTGTCTAATAGTCGATTAGATGCGGTTACCATTGGTCACCATGGAATAAAATACCACAATCTAGGGAGAAAGGCTTCTTCTTTTACATTAAATCACGAGAGCGGAAACGTGCATAGGGTAGAATTAAATGGGTCAACAGTTACTGCAAGTTTTTCTGATCTAGGAATGATAACCGACAGATATGCCTCAGCCCCAGTGTCTTATAAAGTTAGACTTCATGCTGTTCAGGACTCTACAGGCAATAGAAGTATTACGTGGCCAGCATCATTAAAATGGCCAGCTACAACAGCTCCAACATTAACATCAACTGCGGCTAAAGTGGATATATTTGAATTTGAAACAATCGACTACGGAGTAACGTGGTATGGTAACACAATAGGACTTAACTATTAATCATGGCTGGAACCCTTTTTACTTATAAAGATTCTAATGGAGCAGCTCAACCTATTGAGCCTGCTCCTTTAGTAACTACGAGCAAAACTTTTGTTAAGACTGCTGAAGGCAAAAACATAAGCACTAGGTATACTATCGGTATTACGGGTACTCTGCTGCCAACCAGAGGCTCACCTGTGTCCAACGGAACGTTTAGTGCAAACCCTTCCCATGAAAACGGATACGCTGCTACGGCAAATATAAAAGTTATTAACACAGTAGTAAACTCTGACCTTGATGGCGACACTTTTGAAATTGAAGATACTGCCGGAAATTCACAAGTGTTTACTTTTAGTAATTCTTCAACCGCCACAGGTTCAACTATTGGTATACAAAGTTTATCTATCGCTAATATTGCAGATAAAATCGTTGACAGTATTAATTCTATCGGTTCTATTGAAATTGTCGCAAGCCCTAATCCACCAGTAGTAGATGGAAGCGGTGATTATAGTATAGTTCTTACGCAGGTTGTAATCGGTAGCAACGGTAACACATCAATAAATGTTGCCGGTAATCATGCTTCTGATATCACTTATGATTCTTCTTTTGCAGGAGGGGTTAACCCAGTTATAACTGATTCGGATAAATTCGAAAGCATCGAGAGAAAACAAAGAGCTATACGAGAGCTGTTTTCTAAAGACGGTCAAGAGCTTCTTATAGTATCTAATGACGGGACTACAGTTTTAAAATGCTACCCCACTATTACTTCTATTAGTTTTAGTGAAGGTATCTTAGTAGATAAATCGCAATACACAATAAGCCTAACAGCAAACGAGATTAGTACTGACGCTTCTGATAAAGACATTGGTATAGATTCTGAATTTTGGGGAGCAAATCTCAAATCGGCAAGTGATTCTTTTAGTATTAATAAGAGTGATGAGGATGAAGATGTCTATCTTCTTACTAGAACTATTACCGCTGTTTCTAGTATTGTTCATGCCAATGAAACACTTGATGCTCTGGGTACGGTCTATGCGGGACTAGAGCCGTGGCAAAGAGCCAAGGTGTGGGTACAACAAAGAATAGGGCCTGCTGGAAACTATGATATTTTAGATGACCTTAAAGACGCAATCTCAAATTATACTTTTGCAGGATTAGATATAGGTAGTGCGGCTGAACAGTATAAAGTATTCTCAAAAAGAGATTCGGAAACCGCTGACAGGTTAGTCGGCTCGTATACTTTATCGAGAACTTGGACACTCTCTAAAAATAGCGTTATAGCTTTAGAGACCTATGACATCTCTATTAATAGTGATGTTCCAAACCAGGGAGGAGCCGAAGGTACTAATTTTCTTCGTGGATTTAATACTGTTTATTCATTAAGGGGAAACATTCAGGGACTTGAATCGTCAGGAGTATCTAAGTATACTAATGCTGTGTCGTATTATGGTAGTCAAGTTCTAGACACGGGAAGTAATGGAGCTGCGAGATGGGGTAAAATAATTTCTAGAATCAACGGTGGAGATACGCCGATGACTAGTGGTATTACCTTTACAAGACCTTTCTCTCAAACTTACTCTGAAAATAAAAAGAACGGATCTTTAAATTACGAGTTTTCTTTTAAAGAGTGGTCTCTCGCCAATACATTCTTTGCTGATATAAACATAAATATTTCAGAAAACCACGACGAACAAGTGGTTGCCTCTATACCGATTCCTGGTAGAACTAAAGGTCCTATAGTACAAAATATAGGAACTACTAAACTGAAGGTAAAGAATGTTAATGGAAGTTTTATATTGCTTCCCGAAGGGGATTACACGACTGACGGTCTTGGTCTTTGGAAGATGAGTCAAATAGATAAGATAAGGGGTGAGGTTATTGACCTTATATCTAGTGAACCTTATAATATTTTGGGTGCTGGTAGTCAAGGAACGGACTGGTGGGTAACAGCTTGGAATGATTCGATGGATACCCTGAAGGGTGTTTACACCACAAACATGTCTATTACGTTTAAGGGTACAGAGGGTGCTAGAGACTTAGACGACACAGACTTTGATTAGGAAATTAAGGAGGACTAAAGATGACAGATATAACACAAGAACTTCATTTTTTAAATTCTACGGTAGTTAACTTTAACGCATCGCTGGGATTTAATAGCAATGCGTCTACACTTTCTGTTACTCTTGCGGAAGATCCAGATCTTGCAGAAGAGTATGGTAATGTTGGCTCTCCTGCGTCAAACGCTGGCCAATATGCAGTTGGTGGAACTCGTTGGAAAGACGGAAACCCTGGGACATATGTTGAGTTTGAAACTCCTGCTCCGGCAGGTGCCACAGATGACCAATTTAAATTTGCTGGTTTTGTTACTGACTGGAGAAGAAAAAACGACGTGGGCGGAAACCTTGTAACGGTAAATGTGTCAGATCCTCGAATTGTATTTCCGGGCATTTCAATTGTAACAGATATTAATACTAGGGGAGCCTCGGATAATAGAAATGTTATTGATGTCTTGGCTTACTGGGGAAATATTGTTAGTGCTGGGTGGACTAGGAAGGGAGTTCCATGGCAAGCTATATATGAAATTCTTATGAGAGATGACCATATACATAGTATCTATGGTCAGCCGATGAGTTTTCTATTAGAAAACGACTTCTTGCAAGCTATAGATAATAATTATAGAATCCCAATACAAAACATGACTCTTGATCAGTTCTTTAACAAAGTTGCTGCAGATCATAATATAGATTATTATGCGAAGGCTCAGATAGCTTTAGGTAGAATTGTAACATCTCTTTATCCAATAACTAGAAGTAATGAAGATGCCTTTGCCAATACAGCTTTACATTCGTTGATTTCGACTTGGGCAGATCCAGGAGAAGGAGATAATTCTAGATTAAAATCAGTAGACTATGGAAGAGAATTAAGAACAGATCCAAACCATGCCGTGCTATGGGGAGACAATAAAAAATCTTTTTCTATTAATGATCAAGGTAATG
>Ga0098061_1000249_pt1 | contig 24888 bp, 14 predicted proteins | sample 22_taG_FD_92579 | JGI IMG/M metagenome (GOLD analysis project Ga0098061, IMG submission 92579) | Marine viral communities from the Subarctic Pacific Ocean - 22_ETSP_OMZ_AT15343 metaG | ecosystem: Environmental > Aquatic > Marine > Oceanic | place: Subarctic Pacific Ocean | collected 2015-01-20
GGTGGAAAGAAAGAGCTGAAAGGGGCGGGACGTGGATAACATCAGGAAACCCATCTGTTGACGCTAATAGAAATGATCTTCTAAACGTTATAACAACAGAAATTACTGGATCAACTTATGCAAAAAGAGCACTTAGTCAAACATATAAATTCACAATCGATGACCTTACTAGCCAGGGATCGTCGAACAACAAGTATGAAAATAAAAAACAATTTTTCTATAAACCAATAATAAAATTTGGCTCTAGCGGGAGCATGGATATATTAGCGTCTTCTTTTGAGACAGACAAGCCTTGTGATTCTAAAGGTAGCTTGGTGACAAGAAAACACAAGTGGATTTACAAGGCTCAAACAAACCTTGCATCTTCTGGTTCTTATACTTCTGGCAAAGGAGACATGTTTACTCCGTTCACGCTTTATTCAAGCTCAGTAAGCACAGGGTACAATTCTCAGCTTTCTAGTTTTAATAATGCCGGAACCGCTATTAACAACATGCATCAGGACACTTATGAAAACATGCCTGCTCCCATGCAAGGTCCTTTTACCGAAAGATGGGTTGGGGGTTCGCAACATAGGCACACCAACATAAATTATGCTGGCGCGTATAAAAATCTCGACACGCCTGTAAATCGCGCAGAAGCCTTTCACGTATCGGTAACAAATTCAGAAATTAAAATTCAAGATGTGGAACATCAATTTCCACAAGCACCATATTTCCGCGACGAAGTTGCAAAAAGACCGATTAACATAAAGAATGTTAAAATGACCTCTTCATCTCCAACGGTGATAGGTAATTACGAAAAAAGAAGAGAGTACTTTCAATCCTCTGGGCATGATATTAATAACCTTTGGTGGATTTCAGGCTCAACTGGTGATGGCGGATTTTCGCAATCCACATCAGAATCGCTTGTCTTTTCTTCATCTGTAGAATTTACGGTGCCAAATAGAGGCATTCTTGAAAACGGACAAAGAAACGAAACGATTTTTCTTGAAAGATTTTCTGCCCCAGGTGGACCAGAAACAATGGGCATTGGATTTTTAGATACATATAGTGCCCAGTACTCAGTTTACAATGCGTTACCGTTCAGAAATCTTACAGTTCGAAAGCAGCTAAACAAGCTTTTAACAAACCACCAGACGACAAACCAGTGGGATCCACTCTCTCCAGGCGGCATGGCTGAAGTAGTTGGCTATGATGCAGTTCTGTCTCCAACACCATTTAGTGTCACAACAGCTACTGCTTCTTATCATCAAGTAAAACAGAACTTAGCCTATAAACTTACTATGATCAATGATAGTAGCAGTAATGCTGGCTTTATTCAGTTGAAAAAAATATACAACAATGGAAGTGTGACCTGGCAGCAGGGATATTCTGACGTGATATACGCATGGTTTAAGAAATCTCTTGTAAGTGATTACCCAGGCGCTTCGGCTCCTTTAGATTATGTTGTTACTCTTGATGGGACTCACTTAAGCGGATCCGATTATAATGCCCCAGTGTTTACTTTTCAATCACAAAGCCAATATGGTGTCTTTGTTGATACAAATGGTAATCGTGTTTTTGGTTTAGACGCGAATCTGTCTTCTTCTGCTGAAAGGACATTTACTGATTTTGTTGGATTAAATACTAACGTATATTCACCTATAATAACTGAAAGAAATGCAGCCGATGGAACTACTACCACATACTTTGGTTATGTAGATAGTGCAAACGGATACCGCCCCAGTCCAATTAATTGGGGACATACTGTAGTTCCAGGCTTATATGCTGGCGGTATGGTAGATAGATGGACAACTTCTTCGTTCGGATCAGGCAACATGGCAGATGCGAATCTATTAAATTCTATCATTTTGAATCGCCAAGGACCATATGGCTGGCCAACTTGGAAACAGATTCGAGGGAGCGAGCATCCTATTATTCGCGAGTTTAATAAACGAAACGAATTGTCTATTAATTTTGGACCTGCACAAGGGCTAAACAAAAGAGACAATCAAATAATAAATTACCGAATACCTCCTGTGTCCAAGACCAAGCCATCTAGCGTAGAGTTAGAGATGATTAGTAGCAAGCGAGTAAACAATGAACAGCTTATAGTTCCAAAAAACTATGCGTTTTCAATGCAAAACCAGAACATTACTTTCGATAATCCATCTCTTAGAAACAAGTTAGGCATAAATCAAATCTTGTTAGACAATGAAGGAAAGAGAAGTCAGCCCTACGACACACTTCGAAAATCGTATATGTACGAAATAGACCCTAAATTTGCAAGTCCAATTGACGATTTTGTTAGTCTTTCGTATGCTGATACAATCTATCCAAAACGTTCCGCCGCTTTCTTAAGTGGAACTCATTATAGAGAAAATTTTGCTATTGAATACTGGAGAGATGAGAGAAGTCAAAGAGAAATAAACGACCTTGCTAATTCGTTTGGCATTATAATTCCTTCACAAAGTATGTGGGTTCTCGATGGTAGAAAGCAAGATTATCGAGGATATGATATGGTGACATCAAATGCCAACACCCAGCCAACTGGCGCACTTGGCGAGTTACAAAATCAGTATTCGATTTATCACATGAACAATCCCACCACCGTTAGCGGAGCAACTCTTTATTCTAGACCAATTGAGGAAGAAATATCCGCCGCCGCAGGGGGCTCCACTCCGAGACACGAGGTTCGTGTCGTCGCAGGCGATGCGGTCTGGGAAGCAGGTGCTCAATCTGGCAAAAATTTGTCTGGTCCTTTTTACGAAAGCTATGATGAATATGCTAAAGAATTAAAATTTGTTGGCAAAGAATACTCTTTGATCCCAGAATTTAGAATTTCAGAGCACATGAATTTTTATATCGACGACAAATATGGAAACTTTCTTTCTGATAACCCTGGTTTTTTAACTATTACGGGCTCATCAATCCATGATTCTGCGACTAGTTCTTTTGGAAAGATATATTCAACAACTGACTTTTTACAAATGTTTTCAGTAGTTCGCCAAGACCACGAAGGATTCGCAAGAGCATCGGAGCTGACACTAGAATGCAGCGCCCTTAAAAAATTCTTGCCTTATAACGGATTTTATCCTGCACAAAGAACAGAACAATTGTCGCAAATGTTTTCGCAATCTTACGGCACAACAATAGTTTATTCTGGAAGCCAGCCGAGCTATAGAACAATGGCTACTCCTCTTTTCGCCCCCGGTATTTTGCACAATTCAATTAAATCTGCTCTTGCAGTTGATTATCCAATTTATACTGGCTCCCACGCCGTCATGACTACTAATTCGAACACCGCAGTTCCTTGGAATAACGATGATTATCAAAAAAGACTTCCGTTTGAGACTCTAGTGGATCCAGAATTTTACCTTGCTGGTGTTAATATTGCTGACGGCGAGCCCCACCCATCTGCTTCTATAAACTGCACCGCGTCCCTACCAGGAGCCGGAAGTTCCACATACAGATTAGCTATGCACAACTTCTTAGCTGAAGTACCTGGCTTCTTTTTGAAGGACTCTGGGTTGACAACTTTTGCTTCTAAAGACGATAGGAATTCGTATGTTGTAGAAACATTTGATGGAACCAATCCAAAAGAATACAAAATGAGAGTGGTTGTCTCTAACGCTAAATTTAGGACCCGCAAACAGATAGCTGATTTGTTTAAAGCCACGGGGGACTTAAGTGCCTTTACTTCTCGCACGACAGCATCTTGGGAGTTCAATCCTCCAACAATCGACATTTATCGAAGGTTCACTTCGAACCCCCACCAAAAAATATCGACAGGGCAGTACTATGGATCACAAATTCCGTTTCAAAACATGAGATATGGTTCTTCATTCGGACCTCCAACTCGTGCAGCAAAAACTTTCTTCTGTGGAACCAGAGACGGGTCAAACTTTAGTTCATACGGAAGTATAGAATATACTCCGTTTACTCCTCCTTATTATGATGGTTATTCTGAAATTGAATTTACTTTCCGCCCCACTCACGAAGGAGAATATGATCTTAATGAGCTTCTGGGGCAAACAACTCATGAGGTTAGGCGTTATCCAACGGGGCAAAGAATTTTAAGTTCTGAATTTGATATAACTCCAGACACATATGATATATGCACACGAAACATGATGCAGCTAACATCGAGTCTTAACTTCTTGCAGAAAGCAAATGTTAAAGATGTGCAAACAGACCCCGCAGGTAATCCAAGAGAAATAAAAGATCCCAATGCGGCTGTTCTGCAATGGGTCATTCAACCTAAGTGGGAAACACCTGTTCTTGATTTTTCTGGTTCCTCTGTTACGCTTCCGTCGTCCGCAACAGGATCAGTTCCTTTGGGCTTGTGGCATCAGTACGGACAAGTTCCAGCCAATTCCGAAGCAGGGCTTTTCATGTCTATTCAAGATCCTCAAGTAGAAGAACTTGGACTTTCTGAAAGAACTGGATCGCTTGCAGATCTTGTTGGGTTTAAGAAAGGGGAAACAAGGCTAGGACAAATAGCTCCCGAAAAAGAAATTTATGAAGCAATCATCGCCATACCATTTACAAGAAGAGAGAACGGAAAAATGCAGTTCTACTCTATTGATAGAAAAACTGTAGATTTATTATTAGGCAAAATAAACGCAGACCAGGTCCCGGTAGGGCAGTTAAAAAATCCTGGCGCATCCATTACTGAAATGGTTAGAAAAATGCAAAGATATGTCATTCCGCCCAAGTTTGATTTCGTGACTAATCAAAGTTTACAACCATTTGCTATGTATCTTTTTGAGTTTAAACACAAGCTTAAGGAGAAAGATTTGTCTGATATTTGGCAAAACTTACCTCCTGACAGCCTTATGGACATGCAAGAGCCTAAGTCAATGACCTCTGTGGCTTCCATCTCTCATCCTCTTTTGATAGATGAGTTTTATGGACTTACGCCATCGCCAGCGAACAAAAAAACCACAATTGATTCAAAGACGCAATGGCTTGTTTTTAAAGTCAAGCAAAAGGCTAAAACAAATTACTATGAAATGACAGCAGACTCTAAAGATGATGTAAGATTTAAATTTAATTTTCAAGTTGGCAGCGGTGATTCTAATAAAGAAACCTCTCCTGATTATAGTTATAACTGGCCATACGATTTCTTTTCGATGGTAGAGTTAGCAAAAATTAGTGCAACAGTGAAATTTACAAAAGGAGTAGATCCTCGTTTTGAAGATTCCTTGATAGAAGAACGACCAAGAAAGAGCAAGAAGCAAGACTCACCCAGCAATCCCGCACAACAATTGAGGCAGCAGATACCCCAGCCAGTAGAAGCAGGTGTTGCAAACCGCTCCCAACCAGAGATAGTAGATCCTCAAAAAAAGGCTCAGGTAAAGTCTATAAAGAAAGATAATTTTGATGGGAAGAGCTTAGGAGTTTCGCCTCCTATTCCAAGGATTAAATAAAAATTATGGCAGAATTTTTTGATAAAAAAGAAGATGTGATGGACATTCAACTCACTCAATATGGCAAACACTTGCTTTCAAAGGGCGAGCTAAAGCCAGTTTATTATGCTTTTTATGATCAAGACATTATATATGATGGTGAATATGGACCCGGCGCAGAAACTCAAAACGAGGCTCAACAGCGTATAAAAGATTTAACATCTTACACTAAAGCACAATACGTTTTTAGAGGTATAGATACGTATGTCAATACATTAAACAGTCAAGTTGTTGGAGGTACTTTAAACATAGAAGACCCCAAGAAACAAGAAATACAAGACAAAATAGATGCCTTGTCTATGCCTCTTGGTACGTGCAATCCAAATTCAGAAAAATCACCAGCATGGCAAATAGACTTTTTAAAAGCTCCTTTAAGCGCATCTGTTGATTTTTATACTGGATCGGCTGAAAAAGTTCAACAAATACCACAACTTGAAGCGCACTATACAGCTTTCACTTCCCCCGCACCGGGATTAACACCGGGAGAAGAAATGGATGAGCAAATTAATTTCTCCAGCGCAGTTCCAGAAGCTCAATTAGATCAAGCTTCCGAGCCCTACTTCGATGGTAGCTTTTACAATATTAGTCAGCAATACGTCTTTTTAGATGTCTTAGAGAATAATGGTGTAAAAGATATTGAAAATTTTGAAATAGAAGTTTTTTTGGTTGAAGATGGCAAGGATTCTTTTGGCAATTCTATAGAAATTTTAAATCAACTATATTTTGCCGAAACACCAGAAGAATATAACATGGCAACTATCAACTATGAAGACGTATATAACGACCCAAATTATGTTGAACATTATTTTACTATTGATGTAGATCAAGAAATACGAGATGAAATATTGTGTGATGTTAAATTTGAAAATAAAATTAAAGATTATAAAACAGACATTGAATTAGAATTTGATTGCCCTGATCAAACTGAAGAGGGCGTCATTTATGGCACGACAGATGAAGATGTGGAGGTTTGTTGATGGATGCAGTTTCACAATCAATTTTAGGAGATTTTCTTCCGCTAGCAAGGGTAAATCGCATTGTATTACAAAATCGGGCACCTGACTTTGTATTTGACAATCCTCATGTTATAGACCCTGGGGAAGGAGGCGCAACGCCGCAAGGCGGCGGTGTTAATCCTGTTGACCAAGACGATTCCAATCCCCTATCAGTAGAGTTATATTTTAACATAAAAGATACTTTTGGTGACAATCTTATAAGCTCTTGGTATTCAAACCAAGATTTTAAAAAATACTTAAGAATTTATATTGTTCAGATTAAGGAATCTAACATATACGATCAGCTAAAGTTTAATATAAAAGATAAATTTAGTTTTTTCAATATTATGTCGAATAATACAAGTCAAGATGATTATAAGGTTATTGACATAGATGACCCTGAAGCGGATACGCAGATATTAGATCAAAATTATGTTGAAATAAATAATGATGGAAAACGATATTACAGCTTTAATTTTAATACAAGTTTTAATTTGGTAGAATCTCGTCCACAACATCTATCATATTTTTATTTCGTAGGGTTGAATGTAAGCCAGATGGCTAATGATTTCGGTTTTGACTTCTACCCCGATGCAACTGATTATTATGAACTTGGTGCCCACATGTTTTATCTTAATGACATAAAATCCGAGTTGGTTATTAAAGATGGCTCGTTGAAAGAAACTGGGTTCGTATACGGCACAAAAAACAGTGGAGGCTCAGAAATCTGGAAAGGTCAAGTTTATTATAATCAGTCGAAGGCTCAGTATGAGGGAATTCAATTTAATCCAAACGGAGTTGCCCAGGGTCCACCGACCCCGTTAATTCAAAGAAGGGTAAAAAATAGAAAAATACAAGACTTTAGAATCAGAGAAAAAATCTTTGATATTCCATTTGATCTTTCTTTTATCGAAAGTTCTATATATGCCCCTCTTGCCAAAGCAGCATCCGAGAAGAGAATTGTCATTTCAATACCGCAAAAGCCCCTTTTAGGAATTTTGCATCCATCTATAGCTCCTGACAATGGGATTCGGTTATTTTTTAGTTTTAATTTTCATGAAGCGTTAAAAAGAGAATCTAAGTTTAGAGCAATCCATAATTCATTTTTGCCCGAATATATAAAGCAAGAAATTTCTAAACAAAATATATATACATTTTTTAAAATTGATAAAGTGGTTCCACATCCTTTTGCTCAAGCTAGCTCTCCACACATAGTCCCTCCAGGCGTAGAGCCGGATAAAGAATACTTTGTTGCGATGGCTCCTAACGCTGGAAAAGAAATTACTTTTAATGGACCCTCAAAAATCAACCCACTAACTGGCAAATCTGAAAGCATTGGTCAAGTAGGAAAGCGTTTGTACTTGCAAACAGAAAAAACAAACTCAGGAGTGCATCACTTTGAATTGCTAGACGCATCTCCAGTTCAATACAATCCTAATTCAAAAGGGCAAATTAACTCCGTGATTCCATATTATCACATTCAAGTAAAAATACAAGACGGCGCGGAGGCTGTACTGAGAAACGCTCTTGACTCTATGTTGGAAAGTATGTCCCCCGCCTTAGACAGATACAATACATATGCTACTGCTGCTGGGTTTTTTAATTACGATGTTAGCAAGTTTAACGATGTTTTCAAAAATAATGACCAAGTTCAACAAGATTATGAAATTATAAAAAACAACGTTCTCGTTATGATGATCGCGGTCCAAATGCTGGCTGCGCCATATATAACGAAGCAAGGCGTATTAAATGATCTAGACGCCGCGTATGAGCCTTATTCCAAATTCACGTCTAAAATCACTAATTTAATTAGCCCGTCTTATGGAAACCCCACTGGCATAGCAAGCTTGATGCAAATAAAGAATCAAGTCTGTTCAATCTTGCAAGGTATTTTTGGAATGAAGCCGAACAACAAAAGCTCCACCGTTCCAGAAAAAGAAAATACTCCTGGCTCTTCAGTAACAGCAGAGCTTAGTTTTGATCTTAAGAGGTTCTTTATACCGTTTCAAGATCTGATGTCTTATAGAGACACTGGTTATGATTTCTTGTCAAATGTGCCAGGTAACAACTACGTTGATTATCCACCTGATGTTATAAAGTCTCAACAAAAAGTTGTTAACGACCAAAGTCCGACAAACCCCATGGGGTTAACAAGAATTACAAAAGAACAGTATGAGTCCAGAGTGACCGCAGAGACATCAAAATATTTTGTAGACGTTGAGACATCACAAATAGCTCTGAGCACTCCTTTCGCAGAAGTTCAAAATTTGAATTTTAATTTAGATTCTAAAAAGTACACTTTTTTAACACCCACTATCGTGGGAATTGGCAAAGACTTTTTTCCTGTTTTTCCGATAAAGCTTGATTCTTTTGTAGAAGAGCCTTACAGAAAAGCGCTTTCAAGAATTGTCAAGGTCAATGTTGATGAGGTGAATCCAAGCGCACCACTTGATCCTGGCGGTCCTGAGCAGAAAGAGTTTGCTGAAGATAATGAAAAAGACCAATTTGGATATTATAAATATGAAGAAGAAGACGAAGACGCACCAGACAATCCTGATGAAGGAATAGAGAACGCCGCAGACATCGGCAATAAATCTGAAGCCGAATTGCTATTGCCAAATAATTGGATGTATCAATACTTGTATAAGCCTGCGCTCAACTCTTTAAACGATTCTGGCGTCATGTCAAACACAAATTATGATCTAACGTCTAAACAGTCTTGTTTTTACAAAAATGGCGGTGTATTAGAATTTCTAAAATTACCAAATGCGATTAAATCTTTATTTGCAGCCTCTTTATCGCCTGGATTGGTTAAGTTTAAATATTTTAATACTCCTGAACCATACTGGCTTGGACCCACACCCGAGACTTCCTCGATTAGCGCATCGGCTGCAAGTTCTCACTTTATTTTTAACTTTATGTACATTTATAAGGTAGAATACTTTAGTGGGTATTATGAAGGCTCAGCGTATCCTGAAGAACCTACAGAGGTTTCAATGTTGCAAGAAGAATGGAAAGAGTTAACTCCTGAAGTGTTCCAAAACAACGCCGGCCTTTTATGTCGCCTTGTTAAATATAAAAATACAAATTGGGTTTTTGGATATTCTGATGAAACCTTAGATATGCCTATTTATAATCAAACATTCATCTTAGGAAACGTTGATAATGCCGCTGCAAATGAAGAACCGCCGCCACAAGAAGATTTCGAAGAAGAGGAATTAGACCCAGAAGACATGCATAGTGATACCCCACCCAACGCCGAAGAAGTTTTAGAAGTGTATGAGAAAATTCAATTACCCGGCGTCGGATTCCAAGACAGTGATGCAGGCGGCGGCGGTAACAACGGCGGCGGCGGTGCCGGTCCTGGTGGAGGTTATTAAACGTGCCTGAAAAGCAAAACAAAATCGAACAGGTTGATAGTATTCTCAAGAACATGAATCAAGGATATGCTAGCAATCAGGCGTATATTATAAACGAACAATCGTACAGAGAAGGTAACCCTACTTTTGGCGGATTAGAAGTCAACAATGAACTTCTTTCCAACAGAGATCAATTCAGAATTGATTACAAGAAAATTTGGAATTCTGGAAACATTTATGCCGCTAATTTTGATTTTCTTGATGGCGATGAGCCTGAAAACAACACATATCTTCAAGATAGTATTCAAGATATTAGCATTGTAGATTCTCCTTCTTCTGAAGGGAACTCAACAACGCTTATTACAATGACCCCAAAATATGATCCCGAAGCCATTCAGAAAATAGAAGCGCAAGAGGGACTAGATCAAGACTATGAATCATATGTTTACAACAAGACTAATACTCCAAATGATCAAAGGTTGATAAACTTTAGAAGATTTTTAAAAGATTCTGAACATGCATCTTTAATTATTGCCGGGACACCTAATCCTGACTACGAAGCCATTTGGGAAAAGTACGTTGGGAACGCCGCCACTGATGGCGTTAACGTGGAGATACAAGACAATCCTTCAATAAGACTTGGTGTCGAATTTACAGATCATTCATTTGTGCTTCCAAAGCCGTTTACAAAAGAACAAGCAAGCATTCTGTCACCAGAATCAAAAACTTTGTTTTTTGATTTGTCTTCTGAGTATAACTACACTAATGATTCTTTTGAAACTTGGTCAACTTCCTTGACTACAGGGCAAGAAAGAACAATGCCGAGCTTTTATAATACTATTACATTCCAGTATGCTAGCAACCCAAGCAAAGATGTGTATGAAGCGCAAGTCTTGGCTCCATTAGAACTACCCAAAAATACTATTCCTAATTCTCCAGACGTACAACAGAGCAACTTTGTATTTCAAAATATTTATCTAAATGATTATGTAGCCAAATGGAACTCAATTTCGGTAGCGGATACGCCTGAAAATGGAGTAACAGAGCTGGACGAGATATCGCAAAAAAATTCAAATATATGTTTTACAGCAAAGAATTTTAATTTTTTAAGCGAATATAATATTAGAGCTACGGATTTTCCTTTCTACACAGATTTAGAGCTTAGAACTACGAAAATTAATGAGCTAGCTAATTTTACTAACCAAGCAAAACTTAGCAAGCCTTTGATGCAATATTTAACAGAAATCCCCGCCTCGGGGTTCCCTACTGACAACTTTGTCATAAGCCAAAAATTAATTACTCAAAAATTCTCAAACGAAGAAGCATCATTGGCGCAAAAATTTCTTAACGATACTTCTTCTGCCGAACTTCCTTATTTGGATTTAGCTGATTGGATCAACATGTACCAAAACGATTTAGAGTTGCTCATGTTTGATGATGATTCGGTGACTTTTGTAGGAGAAAGAGAGGGAGAGTTCCTAACAGATCCCGCCCCTCAATACAGCTTTTATAAAACAATGTTAGGGTTTATTTTTAAGCAAAAATACAACCAACTTATAGAAAAATATACTAGAACTTATAAACAGATAATTGAGGGCAAGTTAGCTCATTCTGAGGTGTTGTTCTATCAAATTCAAAAACTAACCTTTAACAATGAAGGCATAGAGTCTGAGCCAATTCAATCTTTTTGGATACAAAATACGTCCGATTTAGATATTATAAAATTACTCGACACTCAAGTCAAATATGGAAAAAGATATAAGTACAGGATCATAGCACATACCGCTGTATTTGGAACTTCATATTTTTACCAGCCAGCACCGCAAGAAGCGAGTATGAATGACGGTCCAGACAATTGGGTGGAGAAAGAGGATCCTTATAAGTTTCAAGCCGCATCATCTCCTGTTGTCAGGGTGTATGCCGTAGAATATTATGGCTTTGATCAGCCCGAATCAGCAGAAGTGCTTATTTCTGACAACCCTCCAATTGCCCCTGACGTGGCTTTTCATCCAATAAGGGCAGAAAGAGACAAAATATTTGTTTACTTAAATCAAGGGTATGACGATTTCCGCCATCAACCAGTTGTTATACAAGATTCAGACGTTGATACTTTTGATTTAATTAGACAAAGTCAGAACTATCCTAAAGACGACATGCTTCGATTCAAATCAGAGGGGCAAGTAAATCAAGTAGAAGTCTTTAGAATTGAACCTGGTCCAGAGACAGGAGAAACAAAAATACCAACAACTTATAAAGATTTTAAAGATTCTTTATATATGACAAGAGTAGCGAATCAGCTTCAAGCTCTTTCGTTTGTGGATAAAATTAAAATAAACACAAAGTATTATTATTGCTTCCGCGCTGTTGATCCTCACGGAAACATCTCAAACCCCTCTCCAGTATTTGAGGTGGAGATGATTGGACAAGATGGCAGCTTGCTTGGATATCCTGTTATCAATGTAATTGAAATGAATCAAAAGAAAATTATGAACCCAAAAAAGTCGTTTAATAGGTACATGAATATTAATCCATCTCCATTACAGATAGAGATTACGCCACCTCAAAATCCCGACGACCAACTTTCGGCTTATGATGGTCCTCCAAAAAACATGGGCTTAGCAGGATCGTCCCTGTTCACACTTGCTAACACGAACGACTATAGCAAGGTTAAAAGATTTAAAATAAGGCTAACTTCAAAAACGTCTGGTAAAAAAATCGACGTCAATGTTCGTTTTATTCATAAACACACGGAATAATTTATATTATACTTATATTTAGTAGAGTAGAAGGAGATAAAAAACATGGCTTTTCTAGACAATAGCGGCGACATTATTTTGGACGCTGTTCTGACAGACACCGGGAGATTCCGGTTAGCAAAAGGTGATGGTACTTTTAAAATTGTAAAGTTTGCCCTCGCTGATGATGAGATTGATTATGGTACGTACAAGAGTATTGCAGATAGCGGATCAGCTTACTACGATATTCAAATTTTACAAACCCCTGTTCTAGAGGCTTTTACCAACAATACTTCTACAATGAAGTCTAAATTGATTTCTGTCGCTAATACAAACTTGCTTTACTTGCCAATTATGAAAATAAACAACCTATACGAAAGCGCTACAAAATTAGACGCCAACAGGGATGTTTTTATGGTAGGCGTAAACAACGATTCGATGACTACGTTTCTTTCCACCACTCAAGGGCTTCTTAACGGAAACAAACCCGCTGATGGAGGAAATTACATCAGAGTTGATCAAGGGCTCAACACAAATGAGATTTCTCCAACTTTGATTATTGATCCGTCCCTAAGAGAGGATGTATACTCAGTTCAAATGGACAACAGGCTAGGAAGCCTCGTCAGCCCTTCTGGAGTTCCTACTAACTTTTCTTTCTTAGATGACGACAATATAGCGCACTACAATTTTGCTAAAGACAATAACTATGTCAGTGACATTCAGGTGGAAACAGATCCTAATCTCGTCGCTGGTCTTAACACACAGATGGTTATTGCAGGACCGCGAGGAACAAAAATCTGCTTTAAGATTAAAGCTAATAACGATTTAGCGAGCAACGACTTTTTGTTTAATAAACTAGGGTCCACATTTACTTATGTGTCAGACGGTGGATCTACGGCTGCCGTTAAGTTTATTGATTCGACTGTTAGGGTTATGGGAGCCACTACTGGTTATGCAATAGATATCCCAGTTAGATATATCAAGAAGTAACACAAGGAATAAAAAATGGCTACTACTTTTAAAACATTATTAAATCAAGATATTACATCGACTAAAACTTTGCTTCATGAGGCAATTCCTATTACAGGCTCGATGGTTTCGGGAACCTACTCAGACAACAACATTAAGGACTATTCACATGCAATGTTTCAGTCTGTGTATGATTATCCGTACTTAAGTTCGTCAGCCAATCACATTTTTGATATTACGGCAGGATTTGCTACGGGTTCTGGGCTTTCTGCATCCGCCCCCGCCGATATTGATTTGCAGCGTAAAAAGATCAACATGTACAACACTCTTGCTCAACAACTTGTTGGATACGATGCCAATGGAGACATCAGGGCATTTGATACAGATGGTGATTTTAGCTCAACTGCTGCCTTTCACTCTTCTTCTGTGTTCTTTAACTTTTCTAGATTGCTTACAAAAGATGAAATGAAAAAAGGAACATTTACTATTACTTTTGTTACAGGAGGAATATCTGGATCGCGTGGCGGAACCACTCAAATTTATGGTGACTATGGAGCAGCTACCTCTTATAAAGTAAATTCTCCTGCTGGAGAATACGGCATTCTTTACAGAAATGCGAATGAAGCTAGTGCTGGATTATTACCAAAAGGTCTTATCTTTTATCAAGCAGGTGTTGTCCTTATGACTGGTTCTGTTTTTGCAGACATGACTGCTGCGGTAGCAGGAAGTGGGTTTGCGTGGCCTGGCATGTCAAGTGATTTAAATTTTGCAACAGCAAGTTTCGGAACAATGTTAAACAGCACTGCTTCTATCACGGATGTTTCCAACGGCGTAAGGGATCAACTCTACAACATTAGCTTCAACAACACAACAGAACTTAATTCAACAATTTATTTCTGTAGGGCTAATAACAACGATTTCAACTATAGTGCAAATCCAACTTACACTAGTAATAGTAAAATTGTTGTTAAAGACAATAATCCTAATGAAGTTCCAAAAACTTATATCACAACGATTGGACTTTATTCAGCAGATAACGAGCTTTTAGCTGTGGCTAAACTATCGGAGCCGCTGAAGAAAACACCAAACGATGAATTAACATTCCGCGTCCGCTTGGATTACTAGCAAAGCTAAAAGGACTAAAGCATGCCATATTATAAATTTGGTCCAAATGATATATTCTATAATCAGCTTGAGACATATCCAAAAACACAGTTTCTAGTTCACAGTGGAAATATTTTTTACAACAATGTGCCAAACATAAGCGGAGCACACGTTTCTAGTATTAACGATACACCCACTGGATATATTAGTCTATACGAGCTGAATGTAGACAGGCAGACAGGTCAAAAGATTTATCCTTTTATCGTTAAGAATGGTGGCTTGTCTTCTTTCAAGACGGTGTCAACAACTACCTTTAATGCTACTGGCTTTGGAGATGTAGAGGAAGGAAGCTATCCTTTGTCTGCGTCCTTTTCTAGAGATGTTTATGCTAACGGACAAGCAAGACCAAGGCTGACTTCGATAAAGAACGCATTAAGCGGCTATGAAATATACAGCCAAGAGTTTCAAGCTATTAATAGCTACAAAAACCTTGTTACAGGTGCGCTTAATTTTATTAGCATTCCATCTATTTTTTATGGCTCTAGTATTCAAAAGGGAACTGTTGACTTGAAATTTTATGTTTCAGGGACACTTTTAGCACAAGCCCAAGATTTAAACAAAGATGGTGTTTTGATAGAGTCCAACCCTTCAGGCACACCAGCTTCTGGTAGCTCGGTCGGTCTCGTTTTGTATAACGAGGGGATAGTTTTACTAACGGCTTCTGCTGATCTTTCAAATGGACTTTGGGCTGAAGGGTATAATAACGGCACCGATGCAGCTCCCTCATGGATGTATTTCGGCACGACTGGCTCTGCAACAAACAGGGTAGTCTCTTCTAGCTTCGATATGTCTTTCAACGGGGTTTCTTATGTGCCAACAATGACAATGTTTGCCCATGCAGAAAAGGGAGATCTGAATTATTCCAACAATCCAACATTTAAAACTTTTGGAATGGCAACTGGATCTATAAGCAGTTCTTTCGGCTACAAAGAAGCCCAAATCCCTATGAAAAACATTAACACCAGTTCGTATTCAGGCTATAGTGAGCTATACGATAATGTTACCTACATAAGCTCGATTGGTATTTATGACGAAAGCATGAATCTGATTGGTGTTGCAAAAATGGCAAATCCAGTCCGAAAGCGAGAAATAGACGATTATCAATTTAAATTAAAATTGGATATATGATTTTAGGACTAGATGTCAGTACGAGCATTACTGGCGCAACAATACTTGACAACGAAGGAGAAGTTGTCTACAATGAAGCTTGGGATACGAGAAAGTTTAAAGATTTCTTTGCCAAGGCAAGCTACGTTGAGGAAAGGATTGTACACCTTAGTAAACTTCACGGAGGATTCGAAAGAATATTTATCGAAGAATCTCTCCAGACTTTCAGATCTGGATTCTCCTCGGCAAAAACTTTGTCAACTCTCGCTCGTTTTAATGGGATTGTGTCATGGCTTGTATATCGAATATTGCAGACAAAACCAGAATATATAGCAGCAACCTCTGCCCGTAAGCTATGTGGCATAAGAATACCAAAGGGTGTAAAGGCAAAAGGCGTCGTTATAAATTATGTTCTTGACAATGTACCCAATGTCACGATACAATATACAAAATTTGGCAATCCTAAACCTGAATGTTATGATAAAGCAGACAGTTGGGTTATCGCTAAGGCAGGCTATACTTTATGTCAGAGGGAAAAAAGCTCCGAGTCCTAAAAGAAATTTTAGGCGGCTTTTATAATTCAAGTGATGAACACCTCTTCTATTGTCCAAAGTGCGATCATCACAAGAAAAAGCTATCAGTTAATTTGAGCAAAAATGCTTTTAAGTGCTGGATATGTGATTACTCTGGAACCTCCCTTCGCCGCTTAGTACGCAAATACGGCGACTATAACCAGCTTTCTCGATGGGCTGAGCTTACGGATGAAGTTGATCTAAACTTATTTTCGGACGATCTGTTCGCAGAAAAAGAAGCAGAACCCGCCCAAAGGATTGACATACCAGGCGAATTTATATCATTGGCAAATAAAAATTTACCTCTCACTTCTAGAAACGCCCAGATATATCTCAAAGACCGTGGGCTCACAAAAAAAGATGTTACTTATTGGAAAATTGGATATTGTGAAGGCGGACAATATGATGGTCGCATTCTTATTCCTTCGTTCAATAAAGATGGTTATTGTAATTATTTTGTTACAAGAACGTATGTTGGAGATTGGAGGAAATATTTAAATCCGACAGCAAGTAAAGACATAATTTTTAATGAGTTGTATTTAGATTTTGACTCGGATTTAATCTTGGTCGAAGGAGTTTTTGATGCAATTGTCGCAGGTCCAAATTCAGTTCCTCTGCTCGGGTCAACACTTAAAGACACGTCACAACTTTTCCAAGGCATCGCCAGGAATGACACGCCGGTTTATATCGCGCTTGACCCAGACGCTTCGAAGAAAGAAGACAGATTAATAAAAAAGCTTTTGAATTATGGTATTGAAGTTTACAAGATTGATATCTCGCCTTACAATGATGTTGGCGAAATGACAAAGAAGGAATTCAATGCCAGAAAGTCTCAAGCTGTGCTTGTTGAGGAAGACACTTATATGCTCACAAAAGCCATAATGGCTATCTGATTAAAATTAGATTTTACTTATATTTACGACTATTTATTGTGTTGCAAGAGGATTGCCAAATGAAACTTAAGAGATCAAGATTGAGAAAAATCATTAGCGAAGAACTTCTTCGTGTCGTTATGGAAAAAGATGTTAAGAGGCTTCTGTCTCTTAAAGAAGGGCTAGGTTCTGAAATCGACGAAGAAGGCAGAATGGCCAAATCACAACTTTTAAGGACAATGAAAAACGCAGAAGAGATTGCTATGTCCCTAGCGGACGATGATCAGCTTGAAGCATGGGTGCAATCTAAGATCACAAAGTCCGCTGATTATTTGCAGTCTGTTGTTAATTATTTGAACTCTGACTCTCTTGAAGAGGAAATGCAAGACCCTTCGGACACTACCTTGAGAAGAGACAGTGATTATGTTAAAACTGATTCTTTAGGTTTAACCGATCCTCACGCCACCGACGCCAGTCAAAATGATTGGTTTAACAATATTCAAGTAGCTTCTAGGATCCTTGAGGATTTGCCGCTAGAACAACTCCCCGACCAGGTTACTATGGCAGCTAAGTTGCTGAGAGATACTGTCGATGTGATGACCAACCCGCTGGTAGAAGAAGAATAAAATTACTTGACTTTAGTTTTTAGGCTGCTAATATAAAAGTATCCTATCAAAATGCGGAGGCTCGCTTGAAAATAGCGCACATTAGCGACGTTCACATTAGGAACTATCGCTATCACAAGGAATACCAAGAGGTATTCGAACAACTTTACAAGAAACTAGAAGAACTTAAGCCAGACATTATCGTCAACACAGGCGACACGGCTCATACTAAACTAAACCTTAGTCCATCATATTTCGATATGACAGCTAAGATGTTTAAGAAGCTGGGCGATATCGCGCCTTATCACGTTATTCTGGGCAATCACGACTTAAATTTGAGAAATCTTTCTCGTGTCGATGCTATTACTCCGATTGTCGAGGCTCTGGGTCATCCTAACATCTTCCTGCACAAAAACACAACCCAGGTCGATGTTGGAAACAATTGCGTCCTCAATGTCCTTTCCATCATCGATCCTGAGAACTGGGAACCCCCTGTTGACAAAGACAAAATCAACATTGCACTTTATCACGGCTGCGTTTCTGGAGTGACTACAGACGCAGGTTTCGTCTTAAGCCACGGGGACATCAGCCTGTCTGAACTTGTAGGCTACGATTATGTCTTGCTTGGAGACATTCATAAAACAAACCAGGAAGTTGACAAGAAAGGAAAGATGCGTTATCCTGGCTCACTGATTCAACAAAACTTTGGTGAAAGTGGTGATAAAGGGTTTTTGTTGTGGGACATCAAAAATAAAGATGAATTTACTTGCGATCATTACGTCTTAAATAATCCCAAGCCTTTTGTCACGGTGGATCTAACTAGGCAAGGGCGTCTACCAAAGAATCTAAATTTGCAACCAGACGCCCGCTTGCGTCTCGTGTCTGAGAACGCACTTCCGCTTGATGTAATCCGCAGAAGTATTGAGGTTGCCAAGACCAAGTTTAAGCCCGAATCTGTTACTTACATATGTCGAGCCAACGGGTCTAAGGGAACTTCTAACGAGATCATAGAAGGGTTGGAGAATGATGATCTTAGAGATATCGAAGTCCAAGAAGAATTAATTGATGAGTATCTCAGTGAATATCAGGTCGCACCAGAGACTCTTCAAAGAGTTTTCCACCTCAATCACAAGTACAATGCCATAGCGGAAGAAGAGGAGGAGGTTAGAAGAAACATTAATTGGTCCCTCCGGTCTTTTAAATGGGACAACCTCTTTAATTATGGCGAGGGTAACTATATTAATTTTGAAAAGCTCAATGGTGTCGTTGGGGTTTTGGGTAAGAACTTTAGCGGTAAAAGTTCGATCATTGACAGCATGCTTTACACTCTCTTTAATTCTACATCGAAGAATGAGAGAAAAAACCTAAACATCATGAATCAAAACAAAGAAGAAGCATCAGCCTCAGTTGAGTTGGTTGTCGGACACTCTATCTACAAGATTGCTCGTGAAAGCAAAAAGTATGAACGCACACTAAAGGGCAACACAACCCAGGAAGCCAAAACTGATGTGGAGTTTATACGAAGTGATCAAGATACTGGCGAAGAGATTGTCTTGACGGGCGATAAAAGATCAAGCACGGATAAAAATATTCGCAGTATTTTTGGGACGTTAGATGATTTTCTTTTGACATCTATGGCTTCCCAGCTTGGATCTTTAAACTACATCAACGAGGGCTCAACAAAGCGAAAGGAGATTCTAGCTAAGTTTCTTGATTTGGAGATTTTTGAGAAAAAGTTCAAGAAGGCTAAAGACGACGCATCAGATCTGAAATCTGCCCTCAAGCGCTTTGATGGGAGAGATTTTGAAAGCGAGTTAAGTGATCTGAGAACAGATCTTGCTCGAAATGAAACCTCTATCGAACATAAAGAAAGGATATGTGATGAAATAGAGAGCGCCACTTCATTGCTTGAATCAAAGAAAAAAGGGATTGAAGATGCTTTGTCCTCAATTCCAGAAGAGATAATTCACATCAACGAAGTTTTGAAAGAGATTGCGGCAAGCACGCAAATTTTAAACAACACCGTAGAGGAAAACAAGAAAAATAAAAAGCTGTTAACTCAAAAGCAAGAAACCAGTTCAAAAATAGAGCAGTTTATTAACGAGTTTCCTTTAAACAACATTCAAGACGCCCGCAACAAGATCTCTAACAATGAAGATAGAATAAGCGAGCTTGATAAAGAGCTTGATATCTTGCTGGTTAAACTCAAACAACAGCAAAAGAAGACAACATTGTTAGATGAAGTCCCCTGCGGTGATGAATATTCTCATTGTAAATTTATTAAAGATGCACATTCGGCATCCAAGACTTGCGAGACTACAAAAAAATCAGTTGAAGAGCTTAATATTTCACGAAACAAGGTTCAAAGAGAACTGGATCAGTTGGATAGAACCAAGGTTGAGCAAAGATACGAAAAATATCTAAAAATATTAGAGAAAAAGAATGCTATTTCCAATGACATTAGTGGTATGCTTCTTTCTCTAGAGAAAAACAAAACTTTAATTATTAAAACACAAAATACCATTGATTTCTTAGAAGAGAAAAGGAGTCTCTATAATGAAAACAAAGAGGCTATTGAAAATTATGAATCTTTAGAAAAAGAGTTTAAAGACATATCTAAGCAGATTCTCCTTAAAACAGAGGAGCACAAGTGTTGTAAAGAAGAAAGACTGGAGTTCTATAAATTGAATGGTTCTCTTGAACAGAAACTCCTCCAATTGCAAACCGAGTCGGAAGAGAAAGAGTTAATGCAGAAGCAATTCTCTGCTTATCACTTGCTTATGACCTGCATGCACACTAATGGTATTTCTTATGACATCATCAAGAAAAAGCTGCCTGTTATCAACGAAGAGGTTTCCAAGATCTTAACAAACATTGTTTCCTTTGAAGCAATGTTTGTTAGCGACGATAAGAAACTTGATATTTTAATTAAGCATCCTGGTTATGATCCACGCCCAATTGAGATGGGATCTGGTGCAGAAAAGACTCTTGTTGCGATGGCCATTCGATTGGCTCTTTTAAATGTAACAACAATGCCAAAAGGCGATATATTTATTTTGGATGAGCCGGGAACTGCTCTTGATGAAGAAAATATGGAAGGATTCGTCAGAATGCTGGAGATGATTAAATCTCAGTTTAAGACTGTGTTACTTATTTCTCATTTAGACGCTTTGAAAGACATCGTTGATAAACAGATTATTATTGATAAAGAAGATGGCTTTGCGAAAGTAAATGAATAATTAACTTGTGCTAAATTCTAATTATATAAAGGAGAGTTTAACATGGAAAAAGTTAAAGCGTTTTTAGACAGAATGATCGAAAAGGCTATTAGCCGCAAGTTTCTTGCTTGGGTTACAGCTACGGTTCTTGCCGCTTATAGTCACATTGATTCTAGCGATTGGGTTGCCGTTACCACTATGTACATCGGGTCCGAGGCACTAGTAGACCTTGCTACTCGATGGAAGCACGGTAGCTGATATGTCTCCTAAATTGAAAAAAGCCTGGGTTTGGCTTAAGAGACACTGGTGGTTACCTTTAGGAGCCATAGCGTTTCTTGCTTTACTTATTATTTGTCCTTTTTGCGGATCAAACAAAAATAACGCATTGATTAAAATGTTTAGTTGGAATAAAGAAAGTTACAAGAAAGAGGTTGATGCGATCAATCAGGCTCAAGAAGAGAAAGATAAAAAGCAACAAGATCTTTATGAAAAGTATGTAGAAACGATGAAAGATCTGACCATCAAGCACAACGTCGATATGGACGCACTTGAGGACAAACAGAAAAAAGAATTAGACACTTTAGTTAAAAAGTACAAAGGAACTCCTGATGAGTTAGCTCGCGAGCTAGGTGAAATGTTCGGTGTGGACTATGTGGAATAAATTTTTAGCACTATTACTAAGTCTTGCTTTAGTTAGTTTGCCTTTCTATGCATATGCGGGCGAAGCTGACCCCGATGACAGTCTCAATATTAACGGTAAGGTTACAGCCCTTGGTGAAGGGGAGAAAGCTCCATATCAAGGAATTCTTTTTGACATTCAAGCTGCAACCAAATTAAAGCTTGACAAAGAGTTTGCTCAAAAGAACTTCGAGCTTCAATTGGACTACGAAAAGAAAAAGATTTCTGCCGAGCTTACACTAAAGCTGAATGCTCTGCAAATTAAACACGATACCCTTAAAAGCAAGGCTGATACGTTGTTGACAATAAAAAATGATGAAATAAATAGACTCCAAGACCTAATTAAAGATAGTCCGAATGATTACAACAACTGGTTTTTTGCTGGCGGCGTCCTTGCAGGCGTTTTATTATCTATCGGAATTTTCTATGCAACAGTGGAGATTAGAGATTAATGGCTAAAAGAAACACAATTGGAAAGTACAGCCGCTCCAAGTTGGATTATTTGATTAGCCAGCAAGTGGTTGAAGGTGTTGGTGACATAACCGCTGTTAATTCTGGTAATGGATTAACTGGAGGCGGCTCAAGTGGAGCCGTAACTCTTTCGATTGATATTGAAGGAGCATCAGATGGCACGAGTGTACAGGTTGCAACTGGCGATCTCTTGTTGCTTGCTGATGCCAATGACTCTAATAACGTTAAAAAGATCCAAATATCTCAACTTCCATCAGTGTCTCCTGCTGGATCCAACACCCAAATACAATTTAACAATGACGGTGCTTTGGGTGCCTCTGCTAACTTAGCTTTTGGCGGGCTAACTTTGTCAACCACCGGATCGATTGAACTAACTGGCTCCATGGGAATAAACGTTAAGGGTGCAAATATTACTCATGGACTGACGCTGCCCAATGAAACGACCGACAACAGCGGAATGGTAAAAGCCACGGCTTATCTAACATATAGTTCGATCAGATACAAAGAAAACATTCAACCGATTGAAAAGCCGCTGGAGAAGCTAGAAAACTTGCGAGGCGTAACATTCGACTGGAAGGACAGCGGAAAAAGAGATATCGGCTTTATTGTCGAAGAGGTCATCGAAGAACTGCCAGAAGTGATCGGATATGATAACGGCACCCCCTCCTCAATGGATTATGCAAAAATGACTTCGTTCCTACTACAATGTGTTAAAGAACAACAAGCTGAGTTGAAAGAACAGAGAGAGAAGATCAATTTTTTAGAAAAACACATATGTAAATCATAGTTTACAGATTTGTTACTAAAATACATGTGAAAAGAGTATACTGCCCCCTATTTAAAGCGTTGAGCGAAAGCTCGACAGCACAATAAATTTTCATAAATTATAGGGGGAAAATATTATGGCTGCACCTTTTGACGCAAGCAATGCTAGCATTTTCGGAGATTACATCCAACTCAGTGGTTCAGGAACCGCTGCACCAACTGGATCTGGCCGAGGGCTATCATTCTTATTCGCTTCATCTTCCACAGGAAATGCGGGCGACACCAAAGTTTACCTTGTAAACGGAACAGGCTCTGCCTCACCAATCTCTACTGACGCGGCGAACTATGATTTCGTAGTTGATGGCGATAGTGGCACTAGTCAGACGATTACTGATGGACAGACTCTTACACTCGCAGGTGGATCCGGTCTCGCATCGGTCGTCGGCGCAACTGACACTGTTACATTTAACGTTGATATTGCCGGAACAACGGACATCGGAGCCGGGCTGGCTGACGCTGACGAAATATTAATTGATGATGGCGGCACTGGAACCATCCGTCGATCTGATATGTCCAGAGTTATGACCTACATTGAAGCAGGTCTTGATACTCTAAACAACAACTTGTCGTTAAGCGACAACAACATTACAAATGTTGGCGATATTAACTGCGATAGCGTTAGCGTTGATGACGCTGCTGTAGGTCTCGACGTTGTGTTCGGTGGAAACACTGGTCTCAACAAACTGACTTTGACCGACAACTTGGCTGATGCACTTAATATTACTGAGGGCTCAAACTCTTACATTAAGTTCACCACAACTAACTCAAGTGAGTCAATTGTTTTTGGACAAAATTCCACATTCGCTTCGACTACTATTGCTAACCTCGGTACAGTTTCTGCTGCTACATCGATCACTTCAACAGCATTTGTTGGTCCAATTGACGGTATTGTCGGAGGTAATACTCCTGCTGCTGGTACATTCACCACAGTCACAGCGCAGACATCTGTCATCCCAGATGCAGTCGGTGGCGCTGACTTAGGTTCAACATCTGCCGAGTGGGGAGATATATACATCGCTGACGATAAGAGGATCAGACTCGGTAACGATCAAGATGCTGCTATTTCATACGATGAAGCAGGAACAAACGCTCTTTTAATTAGTGGTTCTGCACAGGGTGTACACGTTAGTGGTAATCTTTCACCATCGATTGATGGTAAATACAACCTTGGCGCTGCTGGTCAAGAGTGGGAAGACATTCACATCGACGGTACTGCTTACCTCGATGCGGTCTCAATGGGCGGCAACCTTGACATGGGCGACAACAGCATCGTTAACGTCGGAGATATTGATGCCGATAGTCTAAGTGTGGCTGATGCTGCTGTTGGTCTTAACGTTGATTTCAGCTCAGCTAACACGGGTCTTGGACTTATAACACTTGGAGATAACCTTGCTTCCGCTCTTAATGTTCAGGAAGGTTCCAATTCGTACTTGACTTTCAGAACTGCTAACGGAACCGAGGGCATCACAACGCACAAGGATTTCGGTCCTGGTAGTGACAATGCAATCGATCTTGGGAATGGATCATACCGATATGCACAAGCGCATGTTGTAGAAGCCCATATCGATACACTCGGTCAAGCTCTCGACGGTAACAGTCAAAACGCCACTGGATTCGGCAACCTTTATGGTAGCGCAGTATCCGGTTCTGTTTCTGTTGCAGGCGGCGCGGGTACTTTGGTATCTCTTTCGGTAGCCGGCGGAACACCTTCTGGCGATGTTGCTCTTGCACTTCCGAACGACAAGGACGTTAAAGCTCGCGCTTTCGTCACTTACTCGGAAAGAAGTATTAAGACCAATATTCAGCCAATGAACAACGCTCTTGACACTGTTAAGAAGATGCAAGGTGTTACCTACGATCTTAAGAAC
>Ga0098061_1000251_pt1 | contig 24772 bp, 26 predicted proteins | sample 22_taG_FD_92579 | JGI IMG/M metagenome (GOLD analysis project Ga0098061, IMG submission 92579) | Marine viral communities from the Subarctic Pacific Ocean - 22_ETSP_OMZ_AT15343 metaG | ecosystem: Environmental > Aquatic > Marine > Oceanic | place: Subarctic Pacific Ocean | collected 2015-01-20
AAAGCGGCACTTCTTGGGGCCTAAATAGCCTCTCATCGATTTCTACATGCTTTTCTATGTCCAGACCCGCATGTTCGAAAACAGCCTCTAAAAAGGCCCTTACAGAGTGCGTTCTGCCGGTTGCGACAACATAGTCATCTGGTTCATCCTGCTGGAGCATTAACCACATCATTTCCACATAGTCGCCCGCAAAGCCCCAATCTCGCTTTGAGTCGAGGTTGCCGAGGTAAAGTTTGTCTTGTAACCCAAGCTTGATTCTTGCTGCTGCTAGTGTAATTTTTCTTGTAACGAATGTCTCGCCTCTTCGGGGAGATTCGTGATTAAATAGGATGCCGGATGAGGCGTGTATTCCATAGCTCTCTCGGTAGTTTCGGACTAGGTGATGCGAGAATACCTTCGCACAAGCATAGGGAGAAGCAGGCATTAATGCCGTGTTCTCGTCCTGTGGGTAGCTGGGGTTGTCTCCAAACATCTCTGACGAGGATGCCTGATAGAAGCGAGCATTCGGGACAATATGTCTTGCTGCTTCCAATAGTCGCATAGTTCCCATAACTATGCTGTCAACCGTGCTCTCTGGCACTTCGAACGAGACGCGGACATGGGACTGGGCTGCAAGGTTGTAAATTTCATCTGGCTTGTACTCATTCAGTAATCGCCACATACACCCGGCGTCGTTTAATTCGAAATATCTCATCTTAAAGTTTTCGTGATCATAGATGTGATCCAGCCTTTCGGTACAGATTGTCGATGTCCTTCTCTTAAGGCCAACGACTTTGTAGCCTTTTTCTAACAAGAACTCTGCAAGATAGGATCCATCTTGTCCGGTGACCCCAGTTATCAGCGCTGTTTTAGTGATTCTGTTCATGCCACTCATAAGTTTTCTTAATTCCTTGTTCAAATGTCGTAAACTGAAAATCTCCGATCAGTTTCAACAATTCTTTGTTGCATCCATCTTTGCGATATTGCCCCCTGTACTTCCCGTTAAATTTAGGACTTACCTTTTTTTCAGAAACTGATAGGCCTACATCAACCATGCTTTTAACACTAAGGTTCTCTTTGGGCGCCACGATCAATGGAATGTCTGAATTATGTTTCTCCAAAAGAATCGGGATAATCTTTGCTAAATCATCAACATACATTTGCTGTCTCAATGGTTGGCCGGTGCCCCAGAACTCTATCTCGTCTCCATCAGTTGCCGAAGATACCTTTTTTATTAATGCCGGCACAAAATGCGAACTGTCGTTATCAAAGTTGTCGCCAGGTCCGTATATGTTTGATGGACAAAAGCAAGAATAATTTAATCCGTATTGATTCCTGTATGAATTGCTTTGCACGAAAAGACCCCTCTTGGTGAAGCCATACGACAAATTAGAACTAGCTGGAGGGCCTGAAAGGATGTCGCTTTCTGTAAATGGGTACCTCGCCACAACATTTGGGAAGCTGCATGTGCTCAGAGCCGATAGCACTCGTTTAGCTCCGAACTTGTATGCTTCATGAAGAACATTAGTGTTGATCATAGTATTTTGATAATAAAAGTCTGCCTGTTTTGTTGTGTTTTCTTTTATTCCTCCCACTCTTCCCGCCAAATGTATAACTGCATCTGGCTTGATTGTGTCAAACATTTCTCGGCAGGCCTTTGCATCTGTCAAATCATAATCTTTTGAAGAGACATAAATCCAGTTTGGTCTTATAAGTTTTAAGCGTTTGCCAAGAAAGCCGCTACCGCCTGTTACCAATACCGTCATCTTCTTAATCGCCCTTCTCAATTCTGTAGCTATCTGTTTCAAAATGTTGTGTTGAAAATTCAAAAAGCTCTGTGTCTGCAAGAGCGATCATTTGGTGCCTCATTCCTCTTGATACATGGAAATTGTCGCCGGGTGAAATGATTTTCTCATCTGCCTTCTCGATGTCATCCTCAAAAGAATACTTAACCAGAATCTTTCCAGACTGGACATAGAACACTTCATCCTTTAATTTGTGGTAATGCCAAGAGCACCTCTTGTCTTTTACAAAATAAAGTAGCTTGCCGCAATACTCTTCGCAGTTCACGATCCACTTTTCGAAACCCCAGCCCTTGGGGACAAAGTTCATTTCCATACTCTAATCACCTCTTGGAATCCCCCAAAACTCACACTTAGAACACATTGGATGTTTGTGTCTCTGTCCGGAGATATGCCACTCTAGCCACTGTTTTCTTTTTTCTCCATTCCAAATTTCTTCGATAGTGCTTGTCCTTACATTCCCCATTATATTATTCTCATCCGGATCATACCTGACACACTGTGACATGTTGCCATTGACATTTATTGCTGGATGCATAAGCGCTTCCAAGCATATGCCATATTCGGGCTTTGTTGTTTTCTTGGTATATTTGAAACTTCCCTCTGGGGCGTGTAGGATCCTGTCAGCCATTAGAAGCCCAGTATCTTCATATCTTTTCATCCATTTCGACGGTATGTTTCCCAGCCTTCTTATGACAATATTGGGCTTTCTATCGCCTTTTATTTCCAAAAACTTCTGTAAGGTTTTCCACTGTTCTTCTCGTTCCCAATCGCCCTCAAATGTAGAAAGAGTAAGAGTCTCTAGGTTGTCGATTATTTCATCCGCCTTCTTCACAATCAGCTTCCCGTTAGTATTGAAGCACCTGATGTTGCCCTCAAATAACTTCAGCGCATCTCCTAGACGAGGATAGACAGTCGGATCTCCATCCCAGTGAAATTGCAGCAAGACCTGTTTCCCCTTCAATTCTTTAGCTAGCTTTTCCAACAGAGGAAATGGCATATGCTGAGAATACTTATCATAGTATGCCGGGTCTTCTTTCTCCTTCTTTCTGCGGCCGCACATAAAGCACCCCTTATTGCATGCACTGGTCAGTTCAATATTGATTACTGTTGGGAAATTCATTAGTACACCATCCTTTCTAAAACTTCAACTGATATGGAGATTTATCTTCGCCAGTGTTGATTGCACTGTAGAGCTTGGCTTGCTTCTCGATATCAAGCCCGACATTCTCGCTCCACTGGCTCAAGATTTGTTTTGTAATTTTACCGTATTTTCCATCGCCAATATTCTGGCCATTGTACCTCATAACAGGAAGAACACAAAATGGGGTCGCCGTGACGAAACATTCATCTGCACATAGCAAATCATAAGGTTCAATGTTTTTCTCCACACACTCAACGCCAAGCTGAGAGCAAATCTCGAAAACATACTCTCTGCTGATCCCTCTGAGGATATTTCTTCCTTCCGGTGTTATCACTACTCCGTCCTTGACGATGAAGATGTTATCTCCTGTCCCTTCTGCAATAAAGCCATCTGGATCAAGAAGCATCGCCCAGTTATCTTTTCCTTCATAAAGAGAAGCCTGTATGTTCGCCATTTGGTAGTGTATCCGGCTTCTGTTCTTAATCTTCGGCTCCAGCAAATGCGCAGGTATTGCCCTCTGCGGCACCAGAACCAAGTTTATTCCAGTATCATACAAGTGAGACAACCCTTGAATGGTCCACCTTAAAGGATAGTTTGCAATTATTACATTTGGGCCGGCTGGTGTTCCGACCTTGCCCTCGTAAATCGGAATCAGGCCTCTGGAAACATTTATCATAATACGGTCTTCGTCATATTCTTCGAAGCAGTGCCTATTCACTTCGATTGTCTTGTAGACAGCTTCTTCCATCTGGTCAATTGTCATTTCCAGCGGTATTCTGGCGTACCTTATCGAAGTGTAAAGCCTTTCCAGATGCTCTCTTAATTTAAATTGCTTCTTGTTAAACGATCTTGTCATCTCAAAAACCATGTCACCAAACATTAATGCAGAATCATAAATCGATATTCTTGCCTCTGAGTCTGGTACAAAATTTCCATTGAAGTACACTAGTCTTTGTTTGTTATTCACGGTTTAGTCCTTTAAGGTTATACAAAAATTTACAAATTTCCAAATCTTCTTCCGTATCTATTTCGAACATTTTCCACGGCTCCATCAGAGAGAAGCCAATATTGCCACACAACCTATTGTTAAATTGTTTAAATTTTTCTGCCCTAAAACAATAAGCAGATCCGTTTTCCACCACTTGGGTCGATATGTCTTGTCTTCTTTTTCGATTTTTGTAATCATAGTTCAGGCTTCTAATTGGCGCGCCAGTATCCCAAACAAAGAAATCTGTCAATGGGCTGGCAGTGAATGCAGAATCTAACTCATCAGTCAAAACTTTTCCTATAAGATTGTCAACATCTTTAACCTCTCTCAAAGGAGAAGTGATCTGAAGCAGAACAACTAAGTCGACATTACCGACAGACTCCATGAAATGACCTATTGCAGCCTCAGTAGACGAGGTGTCTTGCGAAAGCTCAGAAGGCCGCTCTATTGTCTTAACACCATATCCCCTTGCAAGATCTAAAATTTCTTGATCATCAGAGGAAACATAGATCTCCTCAATAAATCGAGACTTCTTGCAAACATCGATAGTATTTTTCATAAGAGGTTTGCCGTGAAAATCAACAATGTTTTTCTTATAAATTCCTTTGCTTCCGCCGCGGGCGGGAATAAATGCCACCACTTTCATGTTACAAAAAACTCTCCAATGCTTCTTTTATTTCATCAAAAGAATTGTCTTTAATAATAATATAACCTGGTTTATCGGGAATGTCAAATTGAAATTTCTTATAAAGAATTCTGGTTGTTTCTTCTGGCAGCCAGTCGACGATAGATGTTTTTGCCTTCTTCATCGTCTTGGTGGTGCCATTTGTTTCAACATATTTGTCGTCCAGCGTAAAAACGCTTGTCACATTACATAAAACTAAATTCTTCTTCAGGGCCGCGGCCATTGGCCAGATGCCACTATCGCATGAAACAAACGCTTTGCAGGTCGAGATGAGAAATAAATCATCCATCATACTTTTGTCTTCGACCATTGCAAAATCAATTATGTTTTCATGTTCCGGAAGTGGAGTTTGATTTTTATCTCCAACTCTCACTACTTTGTATCCTTTGTCAGCGTAATATTCTGCCATCTTAAAGAAGACACCAATATTCACAAATCTTTGCGGCTCTTCGGTGGCGCCGACAACTCTCTTATCAAAAGTTCCAGATTCCCTAAATTGCATCAAGATACAATCTTTTGGTAAATTGTGCTTGTTTTCATACAAGTGTTCTGGAAACTCTAAAGTACAATCTGGGTCTTCTGATAGGTCTTTCCAAGATGATGGATATGTCATTTCCTCTCTATACACATTTGGGAAGTGTATGTCTTGCGAAAAAGGATGTTTATACAAAGACTCAGAACAGATTTCTTCATCAAAAAATCTTATATTCTCCCCCTCAACCCCAGGAATACACATCGCAAAACATTTCTGAAAATCCTTTTCTACATAGATTTCAGCATTCTTAATGTCGTTGCGCAACAAATGCTTGTAAAGGCCATATGTATGCTCTGCCGAGTTTCCAAGAGAATTCTCATGCCTCCAAATTGCAAACTTCATCTTAAGTCCTTTCTTTTTGTGTAATGATTAATTACAATGTTCAATCCGTCTTCGATTGAGATTTTTGGTTTGAATCCCAATTTTTTTAATTTAGTCGTATCCAAATACATATTTTTAACCTGCACTATGTCATGAAATTCCGTTGGTTTAACGGAAATAAATTTAGATTTTGATTTAACCCTGTCTCTGGTGTGTTCCATCAAAGATAAGAATTGATACGGCCGGCCGTTCGAAATATTAACGATATTGTTTATGTCGGACTTTTCCATGCACAATTTCATGGCTCGACATACATCATCGACATAAATAAAGTCTCTGATATTTGTGCCTCCATCATACAGATTAATATCCTTGTTGTCGATAATTTCTCCTATTAGATATTGTAAAGCATTTTTCTTTTTGGAAACAGATGCGTCACCTTCTCCATAGACATTTCCCAGCCTAAAGATTCTGTACTTTATTTTGAATGTTTCGCAGAAAGAAATTACTAGCTGTTCTGCCGCTCTTTTGGTTATCGAATAAAAACCTTTTGGGTTGCAAGGATCTTCTTCTCTTGCTGGCAATGATTCATTTTTGCCGTAAACGAACCAAGAGCTTACGAAGTTAAAAACTATTCCCTTGTTCTTACAATTCTTTAAAACATCAACCAATACGGTTAAGTTTGTGTCAATATCCAAATTTGGATTATCAAAAACATTATAGTTATTAGTTGTGCTTATGAGATACAATACTTCGCCGGTTTTCGGAACATAATTATCTCGGGCGATCCTGACCACCTCTCTGTCAAAAAGTTCACAAAATCTTGATCCTATAAATCCCGTAGAACCGAAAACAGATATCATCACCCCATGTCCTCAAAGAAAGCATCCAACTCTCTCACGAGACGATATCTTTTAAAAAGCACCTTTTCCGCCTCCACCGCTGCAAGTCTTCTTTCTTTGGCCGGTAGTCGCTTGTTTATGGCTCTGTTATTGAATTCTGTCCAGTCAAACCAGATGGTACTAAATTCATTTATTAAGTCACTAAATTTCTTCTGTGTCATATGTTTTTATCACTTTTAAAATTGAGTTTTTTTCTTTGCCGGAAATAACATTTTCAACTTTTTCATCTAGAAGATTGCAAAGGGTTGACCTGTTCTTGTTCAGCAGATTCATAATATTATTATTTTTAACATATTCTTCGTCGGATAAGCTCTCTTCATGAAGCTTTTGTCTGGTGAAGAATATTTTTTGATTTTCAATGATAAGCTTGTCAATAAGCTCCGCTATACTTAACATTTTTAACTCCTAATGTTTTCTTAATTTTTCTCTTATTGGAATCTCTGTATCGTGTACGACCTTGTTGCTTGCGCCTAGTGCCAATTCAACAGTTCTTACATCAGAAATTAAACGACGAAACTCTCCAACCTCCAAAGAAGCAGACTGATCTGAGCCATACATTGAGCGGTCTAGCGTAATATGCCTCTCTAGAGATGTCGCGCCTAGGGCTGCGGCACAGACACTAACTATGCGACCAGTTTCATGTCCGCTGTATCCGACATCGCAACCAAACTCGGCTCGCAGCGCGTTCATCACTCTAAGGTTGGCATCCTCGTTTTTCATGGGATAGGTGCTGTTACAGTGCATTAACTCAAAAGGACAATTGTGTTTCCTGAAAACTTCCACAGCATGGTTAATTTCTTCCATCGTACTCATGCCAGTAGAAATAAAAGTATGCTTGCCCTCTCTAGCAACGACCTCCAACAAATCATCATAAGTTAAAAGCGCTGATGCGATCTTGTTGTATTTCAAATCATATTGCTTTAGAAATTTTTGACTCTCCAGATCCCATGCAGACGCCAACCACTCGATCCCAATCTCTCTACAATATTGATCGATTTGATCATACTCTTCTTTCCCGAACTCTAGTCCGTTTTTTTGCTGTCTGTTTGTTGTGCCCCATGGGCTTTCGCGATATTTGTCAAGCTCATCTTTTGAATAAACAATATCAATAGTCCTCTTTTGAAACTTGACTGCATCAGCACCCGCTTTGGATGCCTTCTTGATTAATTGTTTTGTGACATCTAGATCTCCATTGTGGTTGATCCCGATCTCTGCTATAATAAAAATACTCACTTTAATTCTCCATTTTCTCTAATGCGGTGGGCATGTCTGTAGGTTTTTGTTTGATGCGCGATGGCGCAAGATATTCATCTGTTGCAGGTATGCGTTGTTTGCGCCAGTGATCTAGGGTGCGCCTATCCTCTGCTGCTTGATTTTTATAATCTTTTATAAATTCTGTTTTTTGTTCAGGAGACATGTCTTTGATTACAGAGGTCTCGATTATTTGTTTTTCAATTACAGAACATATCTTGTGAAGTAGCTTTTCAGATTTTTGGCCACCTACGAAGAACGCACTGATTGCTTCATTAATTAAGCTATGATTCTGCAAAGCATGTAGCGACATTTGCGTTATGCTTGTTATTCCGAACTTCCAACTGTATTTTACTATCGATGGAAGCAACTTTCTTTGCCGAAGAAAGGCAGCCGGCTTAAACATTCTCGTCAGTGATATGCCGTCCCTAAGTCGGTCCTTTAGTTCTAAAAGTTTTTCATGTGAATGGTCGCATTCATAATGCGGGACTTTTCTATCTGTGAGCCAGTAATCATCATCCAGCGGACCATATCCTGGAACCTCAAGTCCTTTGGATTTTGCCATCGTATAAAGTTCAGCACCAGGATAGATGCCGGCGATTCCAACATCATCATAGTACAGATAATTATTGTACTGCATCTCTTGCACAAAGTCTATTGTTTCTTCTATTGTTTCTTCTGATTCTCCAGGTAGGCCAACGATCAGAAACGCAGTCGTCTTAATGTTGCCTTCGGCAAATAGGGAAGTAGCATATCTAATGTGATCTTTGTTAATTCCTTTCCTCATCCCCTTCATGACCTCGTCTGCCCCAGACTCAAGCCCAAAGAGGACATGATTAAAGCCAGCCAATTCCATTTTTTTCACCAACTCTCTAGAGACTGGCCTAAACCTAGCGCTGCAAGTAAAGGTTGTTTTAATGCCTCGCTTTATAATCTCATCACACATATCCATTGTATATTGCTTGTTTATCATGAACGCATCGTCGTGCAGCCATATTATGCGTACCGACGGGCACATCTCCAATATTTCCTCAATTTCGTCAGCAACATCTTCTGGCGTTCTGTATCTCACCTTTCTGAGAGAAACATGATCCAACACACAGAAATTACACTTGAATGGACAGCCCCTGGAGGTTAGCAAGTTTGCCACGGTTTTTCCTTCGAACAAAAATAAATCATGTTTCGGGAAAGGCAGAGTATCTAGATCAGGAATCAAGTCGCGGTTGGGCGTCTTAACTACATCTTTTCCGTCGTGATACGCTATTCCGCTCACACCGTCGACGGGTTTATTATTTTCAATACATTCCAACAATTCTTGTAGTGTCTTTTCTCCTTCCCCAACTACAACAATTGCGTCTCTATATTTGTTGGCCATTTGTTTCCACATAATTGTCGGATGAATTCCTCCCAATATAACTTTGGTTTCGGGGTGATTTTCTGAGAGATATTCTACCAACTTGAACGCGCTGACTCTGCTGTGAGTCATGATTGAGATCCCGACCACATCTGGTTTAAATTCGCTCATGACTTTTTTGATTTCCGTAAGGCATATTTCGGCCGAAACATTATTTAAGAACCTGGACTCTATTTCATAATCTGTCTCCTCCTCCAGATAGGAATGCAGGTACGCAATACCCAAAGGATAATGGCTATCTGGTGCGTCCTCTGTCCTTTCTTCGTCCTCTACGCTTGTACATGTTAATAAAACTTTCATTTACCAAGATCTCCTGTCTCAAAAACGCCATACCAAGCATCTTCTTTTAAATTTATAATTCTAATATTTCTTTCTTTTGCTGATTCATTTAAAATTCTCAAATCATTGATCAAGTTAGTGCTCTCTTTTTGCCACCCATCATCAGCGGGAGTTTGAGAGCCATCAGCATATCCAACAGAATAATCCAAATCCATTCCAGCCACATAAATGGGATTACATCCCATAATGATGGCCGCGGCAATGGCATGAAGAATAACAGTATCTCCCGGACTGTAGTGCGCGTTATGGCCAGAGATTCTCTGTAAATATTCTTGAATTGTTAATCTTGTTCCCAGTGTTGGCAAAAAAGACATATCAGCTTTTTTATAAGGATTTTCTTGCCACTGCGAGTGCAACTGAGCGGCCTCTGATTGTACAACTGCTTTGTCTTGAATGCGACAGCAACAATTCATGGCGGCGGAAATGTTCTCTGGTCGATACCAGCGTATTGGCGGAGTTTGAGGCGTGGCGACGCCGGGCTGCCACATAATACTATTGTTTCCATAGTAAGAAAAATTATAATTTTTGAACAGAGGGAGACCAACGACATGATTTGAAAAATTATGCCAGATCTGTGCGCAAGTATGGCCTTTGAAATGTCTTTGGTCATATGGAAAATAATCACACTGTAAATTTTGATTCGTAAATTCATCGTCCGTCAGGTCTACAGTGTCTGCAAACAAAACAGTTGATTTGCATTGATTCATAACTTGTACATATCGGCCGACAGTATCTATTGTGTTGGCCAACACCCAATAATTTGGCGCCGAGTTGAAAATCTTGAACCAATCGTTCATCGAAAATCTTATTAGCTCATTCTCTTTCTGCATGGACTCAATTTGTTCGACATGGCGGGACAGGCTCGGTCCGTGGCCTGCAATAAGCGCTGGTGAGTTTATGTGTCTATCTACTAATTGAAATATTTCCAGTCTCAACCTACCACCTAAATTCTTTCTTACAATAATCTACTATCTTCTCTATTTCTTCATCAAATTTCTTCTTTGGTTCCCAGCCAAGATTTTTCAATTTTCTGTCGTTCAGGGCATATCGAACATCCTGCCCTTCTCGGCGCGTACTAAAATCAACATATTGTTCCCAATTGTCATCTGTTCCAAAGTATGCTTTGATAATCTTCCTCACGGTTTCAGCGTTCGACTGCTCAAAGCCGCCGGCAATATTATAGATTTCATTAACATTGCCAGAATCAATAATAGTCAAAACTGCTTCCGCTGTATCATCCGCATGCAACCAATTGCGAGTCGGCCTTCCTTCGTCGTGAAGCTTAATCTTCTTTCCTCTTGTAAGGTTTTTCACGGCAAGTGGTATAAGTTTTTCTGGGTACTGTCCTATTCCATAATTATTTGTAGGCCTTAGCATGATGTATTCAATCCCATAAGTGCGTGACCAAGCATTAATCAGCATATCTCCAGATGCTTTTGCTGCGGCATATGGGTTGCTTGGCCTCAAAACATCAGTCTCTAGATGTGCGCCATCTTCAATATCACCATAAACCTCATCAGTGCTGATGTGGATTAAAATTGGTTTATCGTTACAATTAACGGGCTTATGCCTTATTAAATCCAGCAAATTTTTAACACCATGCACATTGCTTTCAATGAAGTCGTGACTGCTGAGAATGCTATTGCCGACATGTGATTCGGCTGCAAAATTAACGACATAATCACAATCATACAAATGCTTTAGATCTTTAATATCTTGCTTCTCAAAACAAAAATTCGGATATTCATTGAACTCTTTTAATAGTTCTAAATTTGCGACATATGTTATCTTATCGATGCCGCGGACCTGCCACCCTCGTTGCAACGCTTTTTTCGTGAAGTATGAACCCATGAACCCTAGGCAGCCAGTTACGACAACGACCTTAATGGGTGCAGGTTTATTTCCAAACATATCATTTAGCTTGGAAGGATCATAATCTTTTTGCGAAGTCATCATCTTATCTCCTCAAAGAATTTATCAACAGCTTGTCTAATATAATCAATCTTATCATCTGTCAGGCCTGCAAAAGTTCCCAAGAAAAACGAATTGGTTGTAACCAGATTCGCCACGGGGAATCTTTCATTTAAATCTCCATATTGTTCTGCCATATGATAGTATCCAGGATGTGCCAAAATGTTTCCAGAAAAGTATGAACGAGTCTGTATCTTTGCACCTTCTAGATGAGAAACAATATCGTTACGAGTAAATGGCGCATCATCTTTGACCGTCATCAAGAAAGCAAACCAACAAGGGTCTGATTTTTCAGTGGCAACCGGGAGGTGCAAGTATTGTGAATACGGTTCAAAGATTTCTGATAATCTCTTGTGGTTCTTGCGTCGTGCGGAATCAAGCTCAGGAAGTTTGTCTATTTGTTTCAGCCCCATGGCCGCTTGCAGATCTAATGGCTTAAGGTTGTATCCTATCTCATCAAAGACATAACGATGGTCATAGATGGCCTCTGGCATGCCTGGTAGCCAATTCTTAAATCGGTTTCCACAAGCCGTCGATGCTACCACAGAACCTGGGCAAGCTGTATTGCAAAAGCAAGCGCGGCCCCAGTCTCTTAAGCTTGTTAGGACTTTGCTTGCCCGGATACTATTAGTAGCAATAAACCCTCCCTCTCCCATCGTCATGTGGTGAGCAGGGAAAAATGAACAGGTCGACATATCACCGAAAGAACCAAGCTTCTTGCCATCATAATAAGATCCCAATGCGTCACAAGCATCCTCCAAGAAGATCAAGTCGTATTTCTTAACAAGAGACATTAACCTATCCATGTCCGGAGGGTTGCCCAAAACATGAGCAAACATAATAGCTTTGATTTCTCTATTCGTGTCCGCCTCTAGGGCCCTCTCTACTTCATCTAGATCTAGATTAACATCTGGAAGCGTGACATCAACAAAGACCGGCTCATAGCCGTTCTGAATGATTGGATTAATCGTTGTTGGGAAGCAAACCACAGGAGTGATTATTTTCGAACCCTTTGGAAGGTCGAACAAATTTTTCGAACCCAGTGCGGCCACCATCAAAAGGTTCGCGGAACTACCAGAATTTGTCAAAACGCCTTGTTTCATTCCTAAATGCTGTGGAAACTCCAACTCGAATTTTCTACCATTCTTGCCAAATATCAGCCAGCCGCTCAACAATTGTTCTACCGCTGCAACATATTCTTCTGAATCAAATACTGGGCCTGAATAGTTGATCCAATCTTCTCCGGCCGACCACTCTTTGCTTTTTTCTTTCTCTTGGATGTACTGATCAACTAATTCAAGAATCTTTTTTAGTTTATTCACGCTAGCTCCGCATGTCTTTATGTTAACTTAACACGAATTTGACTGAAAGTCAAGTTTAAAATTCATTTTATCCATTTACTATCTCCACAACAGAGTCTTGAATTCGAGCCAACAATTCATTATCAATTTTCTTTTTCTGAAATCTGATTTGTCCCAATGCTTCAATAAACACGAAGGTCGCGTTGTCTCCGACTGTCTTTTTGTCTCTTTTTAGAGCAGAACTTATTTTGGAAAAATCAATATTTTTTAAAAGTTCTCTTTCAGCGGGCCCTATCAACTCATCGATGCACCTATCAATCCCGGGATCCGAGAATCCAGATAAATCGTTAACGATTTTCATCCCTATGGCCACTGCTTGTCCGTGCGGAATCTTGTATTCCGCCAGAGACTCTACTGCGTGTCCGATAGTGTGACCATAGTTTAAGCTTCTGCGAATGTCTTGCTCAAACTCATCCTCTTCCACGATGATTCTTTTGACATGTAAAGCGCTGACTATCAATTTCTTAAAGTCCTCAAAATCTCTAACCTTGTTGTCGCTGACGAGCCCGCCATACAACTCAACAAATCGGCGGCCGCCAATGATAAAGATTTTCATAATCTCGCCTAGGCCTGACTTTATTTCTCTATCTTCGAGAGTACGGAGAAAATTCGTGTTAATTATGACCTCCGAGGGTGCAGAAAACAGCGCCAATTGATTCTTTGCCTTTTTATAGTTTATGCCAGTTTTACCGCCGATGCAGCTATCGCACTGCGATAAAAGTGTTGTTGGCACAAATTTCCAATTAATGCCTCGCTTATAAATAGAACCAGCAAAAGCACCTAGATCCTGAGTAATTCCTCCTCCTACTACAACTAGCGTCTCTCCCTTGGTAAATCCGCAAGAGAACATGAAATCAACTACAGACAAGGCGCCTTCGATGTTTTTTGACTGCTCATTGGCGTCGACCACAAACATCCTGCTGCGGTCGAAATTCAAATATTTTGGCTCAATTAATTGCAGAACATTTCTATCGATAAGCAGGATGTCCTTCTCTCCCAAAAGGCTGCTTACTGTTTCCCCAATATTGCATGTTTCAAACCTAACGCTGTAGCCGCGAGGGATTGAAGAAACTACAAAATTCTCCGTCAATTGGCCTTCTGTTAAATTAAAGGAAGTATCCTGTATTTTAAAACAATTCACTATACTCCTCTGTTGTTGATGTATTTGGCCATTTTTTTATTCCTAGAATATTCATTATCTACAGAGCAAACATCTAATGGCTTATCTTTTTTAACATCTTTCGAAAGCCTCATGCCACAAAAACCAAGCATGACTTCCCTGACTGACACTTGGCCTTTTTGCAGAGGCAGAGCACAATATATATCGTTTTCCGTGAGGACCTCGCCGGCTTTCATATCTTTTTTCAAATATACTCCTCTAATATAGTTGTCTAAAAAGGCTTGTTCGTTCTTAGTTGCATGCTTACGGGCAGTTCCCGGATGACCACAAATTTCGCGAGCCTTATTGTATGCAACAAACCATTCGTCAATCTGATGCGGGAGCGAAGAATATTTCGCCACCTTAAACCCATCAGCTTCAATGTCTATGTGTCTTTCCCACAGCCTCACGCCCTTGGCGTATGATGCCACCATAGAGTTTGTCCAATTCGTATTTTCATGGGTTGAAAAGCCAATTGGAACATCTGGATATCTTTTTTTAAGGAAGTCTATCTGGTTTAACTGCAAATCTTCATCTTCCGTTGGGTACAGACATACACAGTGGTTAACCGCAATCGGTATATCTCTATTTTGAAAGTACTCTACTAGCGCATCACAATCATTAGAAGATGTGCCCCCAAAAGAAACCATAACTGGTTTCTTTGTCTTTGCTACTTTATTTAATAGCACCCAATCATTCGCGTTTGCGCTAGCTATTTTTATTATAGGCAGATCCAACTCAGATATCAAGTCGACAGAGGCTTCGTCAAATGGCGTTGCCAGAGGAATCATGTTATTTTTCCTTATATGCCTCACTATCTTCTTATATTCTTTTTTTGTCATTTGTGTTTCTATAGATCTTTTAATTTGCCTTATGTCACTATTAAGAAAATCTTTGTGAATAAAAGAATCAATATTTCTAAATTGTAGCTTTATTGCTGCACGGATATTATTATATCTAACAATTGGTGCGTATTCCTCTATAATTCGCAATGCCCTGTCGGGATCGCCTAAATGGTTATTGGTCATCTCTAAGATGAAAAGATCTTCGAAGATCTTATTTTTACTATTCATTTGCTTGTTCCTGCAAAAGTTCATAAACTTTAGTTATGCTTTTTCTAAAACCATTGAGATCAATACCAATAGATATCAACCTTTCTGGCGAGCCCGTGTAAGAAAGCCCTTTTTCTTCATTAAGTAATATAACATCATTTTTACTGCTTGTCAAGCGTTTGATCGAATCAGTTATTCCGCTTAAGCTAATCTTTTCCTCATAGCACAAATTCAAATCAATCGGAAATTTTTCTCTTTTATTTTCAAGATAAAAACATATTACCTTATAAAAGTCCTCAATATAAAAAAAATCCATCTCTCTATCTGAGTGAATGATCATATCTTCCCCCTGAATATGTCGCAAGCAATTTGCTTTTATCATACGATCTGGAAGCTCGTTTTCGCCAAAGCAATTAAAAATTCTCAGATTAACAATATTTTCATCTATGCCGTAAATTCTTTTAGCAATTATATTTTTAGATAACCCATAATAATCTACAGGACAAGACTTTAACACACCACTTTCAACTGCCATATCAATATTCCCTGACCGGTCAAATGAGGCGCCAGAACCTAGATTGATCATTAGCTTAAATTTATCGCGGTGTAGAGCTAGATTTTCGAACATTAAAATATTTCTATAGAAATCTTCTTGGGTGTCTGGCCGCGTTCGGCGGCCGCCCTGCACAGCAGCATGAATTACATATTCTATGTTATTCTCGTTAAACATACTTTCAACCGCTTCTTGGTCTAAAACATTAAGAGTCTCTCTGCTGGCGCGGTAAACGCTATGTCCTTCTTTTTCTAGCCTGTCAGACAGAAAACTACCAAGATAGCCTGATGCGCCGGTGACCAAAATCATAATTTCATATCATCCAATTTACCAGGCAATATTGTTCCATCTGGTTGTGGCATGCCAACAACCTTTGGTTCGTGTATCTCATCAGGATCAGACATTACCTCGCACAAAAGAGGAACACTACAATCCATCACATCAGATAAAACCTCATCAATGTCTTTGTTGTTGGATATCCTAAAATACTTCAAGCCATAGGCATAAGAGATCTTTTCAAGACTAGGAAAACTTACCCCAGATGAAGGGCCAGAGGCAACCATACGGCCACCTAAATACGACTCTTGAGTCATTTTTATTGACAAATAACCTTCATTATTTAGGACTATTAATTTTATCGGTAAATTATGATGCACAACCGTCTGTAGTTCCTGTATGTTCATTTGCAAGCTACCATCACCTTCTAGGCATATCACTGGATTCTTGTTGTTTGCAAAGCAGGCTCCTATGGCCGCTGGAAGGCCATAGCCCATTGAGGCACACCCAGTATTCGTAAACATTCTTTGTTCGCCTTTAAGGCGCATTGCCTGCATCGTAACGACATTTGCGGATCCATCGCTCGTTACAATAGGTATGCCGTCGCTAATCTCGCTTAGACGATCAATTAAAACATAATTACTAACATAATTTACATTCTGCATATGTTTGTCTTGTACAATTCTCTGGTTCGCGAACATGCTTATGCAATCCTGCCTCCATTGCTCAATGTTTCCAGTCAATGTTTCGTTCTTATTGATCATGCTTAAAAATTCTTTGGCATCTGCACAGACTGCCAGATCCGGATGAAGAGTCTCTTTCTTAAGCTCATCCGGATCGATATCAACATAAGCCTTAAAAGCCTCTCGGCCGAAATCTTCGTGGTCATATCCTGTTTGTCTCATGGTAAGTCTTGAGCCGATACATAAAATAAAATCACTCTTTTGAATAATATGATTCGCGGCCGGCTGGCCAATAATGCCGAACCTTCCACAATAATAGGGATACCCTTCATTCACTAAATCATTTCCATTGATACCAGTTATGATTGGGATGTCGTTATTGCCCAAGAATGCCTTCAACTCTTCAATAGCGTCAGACAGCCTGACTCCATTTCCAACAATCAAAAGTGGTCTTTTGGAAGCGCTGAGTTGTTCGGAGATTTTTTCTATTTGGCTGCTGCTCGGCGCTGGTCTTTCATAAAAAGACTCATATTCAGCCAAAGAATATTCACTGATCTTTGTGTTTTGGATGTCCAACGGTACATCGATCCAAACCGGACCCTTTCTGCCAGATAAAGCCTGATGGAAAGCCATATCTAAGTGATATTTTATGTCTTCTGGTTTTTTGACCATTGCTGCATATTTCGTCACAGGAGACACTATGCTAACGATATCCACCTCTTGATCGCCAATTTGTCGAACCGCCAACCCAGTAGAGTACATCGTCTGATGAGTCGGAACTTGTCCTGATATAAAAATTGCTGGTATCGAATCCGTCCAACACCCCATTAATCCTGTCAAAGTATTGGTACCTCCTGGTCCGGTCGTAACAATACACGCCCCTATTTCACCAGATAAGCGAGCATAGCCTTCGGCGGCCATGGCGCATGCTTGTTCGTGGTGGCTACAGATATACTCCAAATCCTTTGATTTTCCAATTGCATCGACGAGATGCATGCAGCCTCCGCCGGAAACCAAAAACACATGTTTAACCCCTTTGGAAGATAGATATTTTATTATGTAATCTGAAACGCTTATTTTATCTTCCACTTTTTCTCCCAGTATTTTTTAATGATGATATCATAATCAACATTCTTCTTGTTTTCGTGAACCTTCCAGGTACATTGATTTTCGTGCCAACGATAATAGTATCCCATGTGGCGTGGAATTGGATATATCATTATGCCATTGTCTGCCAACGAACAGAACATGTCATAATCTCCGGCGCCTGAAGGAGTGAGATCGTTTTCAGAGTGAGCCTCCATTGAAAGAAACTCATACAAGCTCTTGTGATAAAACACAGTTGGAGTGTTGACTGGGCTTTTTCTTAAGCAAATTTTCTTAAACTCTTCCAAGCTCTTATATTTGTGCGACTGCTCGCCAACACTGGTCTCCGGAAAGCCTTGAACTCCAATAATCGGACTTTGAATACATTTTATCTTTTTAGGATTGTGCAACATCACCTCCATACATTTCGATATGTAAGTTTTGGAAATGTAGTCGTCAGAAGCCACAAAAGTGATGTATTCTGTATCGATTGTCTCAAATGCGCTTTCAAAAGCCTCTCGATAAGAGTTTGGATAAATATTTTCAACTTCTCTAATGAACAGGTTATCACTTAATTTCTGTTTTTCTTTTAAGAATTCCAAAGTTCCATCAGTGCTTCCATTGTCATAAGCGTAAATCTCAATATCATCATAATCCTGATCCTGTACGGATTCTAAACACTTTTCTACAAACTCTATGGAATTGTAGCATGGGATAACTACTGCTATTTTCATTCATACACCTACAAAGCCGCCGTCTGCAATTATATTTTGGCCAGAAATGTAAGTATTTAATTGGCTGGCGACAAACAAAATGACACGAGATATCTCATCTGTCTCGGCCATTCTGCGCATGGGGATCTGACGAGATATTTCCTCCATTCTTTCTGGGCCTAGAATATTTTTGGTCATATCTGTCAATATAAAACCAGGAGAAACTGTATTAATTAACACATTATGCTTTGCCAATTCTGCGGCAGATGCGAGCGTTAAACCTCTCAATCCGAATTTGCTGCTAGAATAGCTTGCGCGGTGAGGAGTGCTGATAGTGCTCCACACAGAAGCTATGTTAATTATTCTCCCATATCTATTTTTCACCATTGCGCCGGTGACTGCCTGCTGTATCCTAAATGGAGTCGACAAGTTGACTTTAATAATATCATCCCAATCCTCTTGCTTAACTTCACAAATGGGATCGACCCTATTGATGCCGGCATTATTGATGCAGACATCAAAGCTTTCTTTCGAAATCAGTTCTATAAAATCTTGCGTAGATTCGTCATCAAGGAAGTCTGCGCGGACAAAATGTACATTTTCTTTCATTTCTTGCAAAGGCTCTTTGGTGCCAGTGATCATGACTTGGGCGCCCAAGTCTGCTAAATCATCAGCCACTTGTTTCCCAATGCCCCTTGTGCCGCCAGTAACCAATGCAGCCTGATTTGTAAAATCTATTCTCATTTTCTAACCTTGCTTGTCATGTCAGTGAACCACACAATAGGATATTTATTTCCAGTCTATTGTGTTCATATTTTTGTCGTCGATAAATAAATCGTAAACTGGTTTTCCAAACTTAAGCTCATGATATTTGACGCCCCATTCTTTAAATTGATTTTTTGTCACATCTTTCCAATCTATTCCGGAAGACATTCCACGCGCTGTCCAGTAAACAATATTATGCCCCTCTTCATAAAGCCTATTTGCTTTCTCAATATTTTCGCGAATAGGAGAAGATAATGTATAGTCTAATTTATTTGGTGAACTGCAAATCGTTTCATCGATATCAATGTAAATAATCATTTTAGTTCCAGTAAGGCTTCAGCCCTTTTTATGTAAGTGTGTTCTCGAATAATTTCTTGCCGGTGCAATTCTTTCATTTCAAGCCTCTCTTCTGGAGTGATATCAAAAACATAGCGCCTAACGGCATCAACCATCTCTTTTGGGCCGTCTGTCAAAACAACATTAATTCCGAGATCCTTGATCTGCTCTATGTTATCGCTGACCAATATTCCATTTGTTCCAAGGGACTTAAATGTCCTCTCATTGGTGTCCAGCCCCAGAGTGCGTTGATATGCGTCATGAATGTTGACAGATACCTTGCTATTATATAATATAGCATTTTCTTGCTCATGTGTCAAGCTTTTATTAACAAAGAATCCACATTTCAATCCAGAATCTTTAAATTCACCAAAATATTCAAGCATTATTTTGCGTTTCTCGTCAAAGCCATTGTTGGCCCAGCCGCCCACAAAACACACATCATATTCATATCTGTCGTCCACCACAGGCCTGTAGTTTATTGAATCAAACGCCAGTGGAATAGTGTTAACCTCCTTCCACTTGTTATGATATTCAGATGGCATACCGAAGGACCATAGATGCACATTTTTCATAGAATTTACCTTACTGATAAAAACATCTGGACAGTGGCATTGAAAATTCGGATGACGGCCCCATGGATGTGGAAAATGATTTGGCTGCACATAAAGGAAAGTTTTTCGTGACTTCGATAACACATCTAAAGCTTCCTGGTTGTTGATATCTCCTCCAAGGGCCATCAGATAGTAGCCTTCTTTAAAGTGCTTAATCTCAGATAAACTATCGTAATAGTGTGCGGAATATCCCAACTCTTGCCAAGCTAGCTTGTAGCCCTCATAGATCCACTTTCCGGCATGTGAACGATGCCTCTTAATAAAAACATCTTTTATCAACATTTTTCTATCTCTTCTAATACCTTTTTTAGTCTTACTTTTGAATCATGCTCCGACATAAATCTCTTGTATCCATTTTCTGCCAATTTTTTAACGATTTTTGGATTTTTTGAAAAAAACTCAGATTTCTTATTAAATTCATCAATTGTTTTAAAAGTAACGATTTCTTTATCAATTTCAAAGAAGTTCTGAATAGCCTTATGATGTTCTGTCAGCAACAATCCTCCGCCGGCTGGTATCTCAAACATCCTTTGCTTCATTTGAGTCTTTTTTTGTGGATCATTATCATTTGTGCTCAAATTTACGCCCACTTTGCTTCTTGTGTGCGTGACAAACAATTCCTCGTTTGACACGCCAAAGACATTTTTTACAGGGATATTAATCGCATCAAAGAAAGATTTACGATTGGGAGTGATGTTACCAATAAAAGATATATCAATATCTTTTTCTTCAAAATTCTTCTTGGGATAAAATTGAGAGTTAGCATGCCATGTGCCCGATATGGCGTTATCATATCCAATTGCCTTGTATCTTTCGAGATAATCTGGCTCTGGTGTTGAGCACACATTAAAGTGATGACACGCCCTGCTAGAAAAATGTTCGAACCTCCAAGTGTCGTCACAAAACCAATTAAAAGTTTTTGTTCTGCCAGATTCGGTTTCTCTGGTTATTTCTTGCCATGGTTCGTATGGCGCAATTGAATGGTCTCCCGTAAGACAACAATAAATTAAATCGGGCTTGAAGCTTTCAATGATTTTACCATAATTCTTTTCTTCCGGATTCACTGTATCATACCAGAATACCTCATGCCCCAATTCCTGTAGTGGTAGGTTCAGATACCAATGTCCCATATCTGGGAAGCCTCTGTATGTTTTATTAACTGTTAGAAGTATTTTCACTGAAGAACTCAATAACTTTTTGTGGTATTTCTTTTCTCTTGTTTTTAATTATCTTAATTAGCTCTGGGCCTTTGAGGGCGAACCAATGTTCTTTTGTTGCGCCCACTAAATTATTTGTAATCACTGTGGCTCCCATCATTCTAGCCTCCACAACGACTCGCGATAGCGTCTCTGGTGTTTGTGGCAGAAAAACAAACTTCTCATTTGATCCTAGTTTCTTTAAGAAATTGTGATAATTTGAATCTTCTATCAATTCATATCCTAGGTTCTTGATTTGACAAAAACGAAGGGCGCCAATGGTGTTTTTATGTTCGATATTTGATTTCAATATTGAACACGCGTCATCCTTTCTATTGCGAGAAAGATTTTCCATTAACTCTAAACTTTCTAGCGACCAGAGATTTCCACCCACACTTATCACATTCTTCAAATTTAAATTTTTCTCAACTATGCCCTTGTGAAAATCTGATTGACAGAAAATAGCCTTTGCTGATTCATAGAATTTAAAATTTACAATTTCCTCTTTCGGCGCTAGAAAATCTTTATAGCTTGCGGGGTTTCTGGTTCTTAAATACTTGTGATCGTGTTCGTAGATAATGTATTTTTTGTCCAGTAGCGCAGCCTTAGATTCTTCGGAAAGATTAATAAAGTTTGATACTATAAAATTGTATGAATCATATTCTTGAAGAAAAGACAAAGAAACAAGGTGGCTGTTTATTGTTTTCACCTCATGACCCTGTTGTCTGAGAATGCTTATGAGTTCTTCGTTGTTTATTTCTCCTCCGCCGAGGATTTGATTAACAAAGAAATCAGCTACAAAAACAAACCTCAAGCATGCTCCTCGACATTCAAGCCATCAAGCCAATTTTCAACATCAAATGCTTCCTCGGTGTAAATCAAGTCTGTAAATTTTTTATTCATATCTTCTTCTTTGAAGTTTTCAAAAATCCACCCCTGAAGTTCCTTTGATCTTTTAAGAGACTTGGAGTAATTCTTACGCATGCGCCTGATCTTCATTTTAAACGATCCTTCTGCTGGATAACACCACATCGAGTCTTCCATTAAAACCCCTTCCCAAACAGCATGTGGGGGAATGGGTTGTACATCAAAATCCACTTCAGAAAAATATGGCCGCTTTTTGTTTTTGCCCTTTTTCTTTTTGTCGTCTCCCAAGTATGGAGCATAAAGAAAATCACACTGACCTGACCAACCTGGAGCTATGATAGGAAGCGAACTGTAGGCTGCCTCAAATATTGGCAATCCAAATCCTTCCCCGTGAGTCGTAGAGACAAGACACTTAATTTTGGGGTGCAAATATAAAGCATGCATCTCTTCGTCTGTCATGTCTCCGTGCAAAAGATAAATCTTACATTTTCTTTCCGGATATTTTGAGAGGATTCCTTTGAGCATCCCCTCAGTAAAAAATAGATCTGGAATGCAGCCATTTTTAATAAAAGTCTTTAATACTAACCCGACCTTTTGATCGATATTCTCCTCAACAAACCACCTAATAGTGTTCTCAATGTTTTTTCTGGGGCTCTGTTGAGCTACAGCTAGAAAATTAAAATCGTAATCAAAATCAATGCCCAAGTCTGGAACATTATCATATGTTTTAACCGGATAATGAACTACATCGACTGGCGTTTCACACTTTAAAGTCATGGGTTGGCCCGTGTTTTTGTTTTGTCCTTCGTACACAGTGCTTTCAAAAACTGCCTTAGAGTGTTCAGATACCGTAATCACTCTATCCATCATGTTGACTTTTTCAAGCCACACGGGAGCGACTCTTGTAGTTTCAATTCCTGCCGTGACTCCAATATTAATCGGAGCTATTGGTTCCCACTCATTGGGAATGGTTACTTGGATAGAGATATCCCACTGGCCTCCTCTGGAGCCGTACTCGGCGGTCTTCGCGATTGTACTATCGATCCACTTTCGCTCTTCAGAGTCTTCAGCTAACCACCCTGTCATTCCCCACGCGATGGGAATGATAAATATTTCAAATAGATCCTCCCTTTCTCTCAATGCGCGTAGAACAAATCTTCCATGTTCTCCGTACCCGCTGCGAGTTAAAACTGGGGCCCTTACTAATACTTTTTTACGCAATTTCTTTCATCCTCCAAGCTTTGTATCCTTTTCTGGTTTCCCAAGAGCCATATCTTTCGTGAGCGTCATCCATCAATTCAATCCATCGATTTTCAAAATCTTCAAAATTATAGTTCTTACGAACATGTTCGGCCCCTTTTCTGCCCAACTCTTCCCTATCTTCTTTGGACATGTCATACATCTTATGAAGAGCAGCCTTAAAATCTTCTTTGCTGATGCGATCCTCATAAATGTATGGCACCTGTTGAGAGCCGATGATTGATTTTGAGGATGGCTCAATGCCTATTCCAAACCATTCTTCGCCATTTGTTACTTGTTCCTGCAAGCCTCCAGTCATAGAGACAATAATGGGAGTTTCGCACGAAAGAGATTCAAGTGTGCCCAACCCAAAACCCTCTGCGTCCGATATGTTAATCGTACAATCAGCCATATTATACATCATTGCCAAGTGTTCTGGTGGCACTTTTTGATGAGATATTATAACTCTCCCGTCATCCATCCCGTGGTCATTTATGATTGCTTCCAAATCTTGACCGTGAGGATCTTTTGCGTCTGTATGCAAAATAAGGCAAACATTTTCTGGCCCTACTTCTTCTGCGAATTCACTAAACCAAAAAATCAAGGATCCAGTCTGCTTTCTTCTGGCATTTCTATTATTCCAAAAGAATACCATCTTGTCGACATTTTCTTCCCCAAGGTTCTGCTCTTTGAACTTGTCCGGATCGTCGTTATCTAATTTTGTAAATATTTTTTCATTCACCGCGTGGGGAATGTAATAATTTTCAATATCTGGTGACACGGCCTTCACAACATTGTGAGTTACTTTGGATATCGAAGCAACAATATCATTAGAATCATACCATTTTTTGTTATAATGTGGGGGCGGATAATTATCCCACACATGGTAATATATCATAGGCATCAATGGTCGTATTTCATTTTCAATTTGCCACAACCATTCATAAAATCTTGGATCAGTCATGAACAAAAGAATATCCGGCTTCTCTGTCCAAATGATTGACCGGAGCATTTCTGCGTTTCCATATCCATCAATAGGAAAAACTCTCCAATCTCCATCATCCCATGGTCCTCCGTTTATTTCTTGCGGATCATAGTTATGATGAGATACTGCCCCACCAAGACATACAAATTTGTATCTTCCTGTTGTGAGAAGTTTCTCAATAATGTATTTTAGTTGGGTACCCACACCAGATGGTGCCATTGGGTGATCTCCCAAAACCAGTACTTTTATTTTCTTTTCTTCGCTCATTTGCAATGTTCCGTTTTGTAAAATGAACAATACTTACAAGAAAGACGGTTTTTAATGCATGTCTTGCTTTCTATGTTTTGTATTGCCTTGTTTAATAGCGCCATAGCGCTGCTCGTCTTCCTTGGGCCACTGGTAACTCGGAAGATTTCTACCTTGCTGCCTTTCTTTGCTGTCCTCTTAAGGAGAGCAAAGTGTGTCTCAATTTTGTCTGGATCGATGCCGTGCTTCTTGGCATAAAAGTTTTTGTAAAGTGTTAACTGGTAAGTCGTCATTGGCTCGGAACGGCGTT
>Ga0098061_1000252_pt1 | contig 24697 bp, 60 predicted proteins | sample 22_taG_FD_92579 | JGI IMG/M metagenome (GOLD analysis project Ga0098061, IMG submission 92579) | Marine viral communities from the Subarctic Pacific Ocean - 22_ETSP_OMZ_AT15343 metaG | ecosystem: Environmental > Aquatic > Marine > Oceanic | place: Subarctic Pacific Ocean | collected 2015-01-20
AGTATAACAATTAATAATAATTAAAAAAAGAAAGGATGAAAAGAGAAGAAATGATTAAAGTGCTTAAAGAGTATTACTCAAAACATGGAACCTTTGGACCAAGTTTAGTCACTGATTTTAAAAGTGCCGTGTTATTAGATGATATCTTAGATGAAGCGTGGCTTCATTATTGTAGTAGGTCAGGTGGAAGTAAAAGAACTATAAAAGGAGACTGTGTTATACTTACATATCATGATGAAACATACACATATACTAAGGATGAGTATGTTAGATACATCAAAAAAATATTAAGACATGGTGAAAATGATAATGTACTCGATGCGTTCTTAAATAACAATTAATAATTAAAAAAGAAAGAATGAAAGTATATGTATTAGTATTATATCTAGACTATCCATCAACAAGAGGTGGAGTTCAAGAGTTTATTGAGGTATCAACAGATAAAGAGAAGCTAAAAAAGACTATGAATAAGGAAAATAGACTTATTAATAAGTTTGATTGGAGTGACGATAAAATGGAATACATTGGAGTCACAATGAGTAGTAAACCTCGTTATTATATTATAGAAAAGGAAATTAATTAAGATGTAAAGTTTTCTTCTTGTAAGAATCGTACAACCTAGAATCCACATAACACGAGGGTATCATATAATAATATAATAAATATAGTATAATATTTTTTTAATTCAGAAATTATTCTTATATTTACTATATAACAACTTAAAACAAATAACATGATTATTAAAAAAGAAAAAGTGAATGAAACCTATGAATTATTTGAATTGAAAATTAACAATGAAATCATCTTTGTTAAAAAATATCCACAACCAGGAAAATATTCAATTCATGAATCTTGGTGGAATAATAATGAAAAAGATGAAAATGGTAGAATAATATATTATCCAGTAAGTCATGAATTAAATTCATGTCAAAGTAGCGATGACGCTATGGTGATTGATAATTTATATGATGAAGTAAATGATTTAAGCGTATATGATATAATCGAAGATTTAATTAAATAAATTATCGTAACCCTTTATTTAAACCCCACTTAACGTGGGGTTTTTTATTTCTGTAAAGTTTTCTTCAAGTATATTTATAAAGGTAAACCCTTACGACAGTTTGATCCGGGATTCTGGTAAAAATCTACTCCGTAGTTAGACTACCCCACATGGGTATCATATAATAATATAAAAAATATAGTATAAAATTTTTTTATTACAAAAGTTATTGTTATATTTACTTTATAACAAATTAATAATTAAAAAAAAAGATGGCAAATTTAGGAAATGTATATGTATTAATACACTCTCATTCAGACGGAGTTGATGTTGAGGTATTTAAGAAAAAGAAAAATGCAAATAAAGCTCTGAAAGAATTAGCAGAAGAGAACTACGAAAAAGATGATATCTGTAATGTTGAGGATGGATGTGCTTGGGTAGAATACTCATATGTTAGAAATTAAAAAAAGAAAGGATGGCAAAGAAAGAAAAATGGATAACGTATCCAGGTGAAGACACGGCGGATATTGAAAAGTTTTCAACAGACCCCTTAAAATTTGGAATTGAAATATTAGAATGGTTTAGTAAAGAAGACGAAGTAGAAGAGTGGAAAGAACTATATAAACAAGATAATTCTAAAACAATAAAAGATTGTATAGAAGATATAACCGACGGGGAAATAGATTACGATCGTTATGAAGGAGGATTCTTTAGAGAATATGATGGAGCTTATATAAAAGAGTGTTAATTAAAAAAGAAAGAATGGCAAAGAAAGAAAAATGGATAACATCATGTCCAGACAGCGGGTACGCAAATGTTGAAAAGTTTTCAACAGACCCTTTAAATTTTGGAATCGAAGTATTAGACTGGTTTTGTCTGTGGGATGAAATTAAAGAGTGGAACACAATGTACGAACAAGATAATTCTAAAAGAATAGAGGATTATATAGAAGAGATAACCAATGGAAGAATAGAATATGATTGGAACGATGCTATATTTTTGAGTACACGACTCAGATCTTACATAAAAGCATATTAAATAATAGCAGATAATCGTTATTAAAATTCTTAGAGGTAATAATAATTGCACAAAAGTTTTTATTTGTGTAATATAATAGTTATATTTACTGTATAACAATAAAACAAAAAGATATGTATAGTTTAAAATGCAATTACTATGACAAAGAATTTCCAACACTTAATGAATTATTAAATAATATCATTGAATCAGGAATGGATCCGAACTACGAGGTAACCAAAGATGGAAAAGGAATTGGTGAAAACGCATGGGAATTAATAGTAGAATAATAAATTTAATTAAAATAGCATGGGTCTCCTAATGGATTCCTCGTGTTATTAATTAGTATACCATTGGTAATACTTGTTTTAATAATAGCAATATTTAAAATAACAATAGATGAAACTTTTAATGTGTAGAAAATGTAATGATGTTATATCTCTTATTAAAGAGGAAAGAAGTTGTTATTGTGGAGAAGTAATTGGTGCATACTGCAAAGATGGATTAAATGCTTGGTATACGGGAGAGGCAAGACCTCTTGGAATTAATAATAAAAGTTTACTTGAAAGTATTTACAAACAAGACATAGAAGAGAAATACTGGGAAGAAGATGGGGGTAATAAAGATACATGTTGTAATGGTATTGAATTCACAGCATTCTGTATTCCTAAATGGTCAAATACTTTGAAAAAAATAATTAAATAAATTTTTTTATTACAATAATTATTCTTATATTTACTATATAACTAAAACAAATACTTATGAATGGTCAATGTGAAAGATGTAATACTAAAACTAATGTAACAATTGGTTCTTATTTTAATACTCAAATGATATGTGTTGAATGTAAAGACAAAGAAAAGAGTCATGAGAAGTATGCTGAAGCGAGAAAGGTAGAAGCAGAACATGTGAGAAATGGAAACTATAACTTTGAAGGAATAGGTTTACCAAGTGAGCTATGTTAAAACTAAAGGGTTACTCCGTAGTAATAAATTAAATAAAAAGATATGAAAAAGTTAATTAAACTATATCCTAATGATTATGATTTAGGTAAAGTTATATTAGAAAACAATATAATACCTACATTAATAAAGAAGTATCCTAACTATAGAGAGTTGGGAAGAAGGTTTAGAAAAATACAATATAAAATAAATGAGTTATGAAAAAACTAATTAAAAAATTCAATAAGTGGTTTGATTTAAATGTATCATGGTTCTTTATAAATGGAAATAAAGTAGATGAATGGAGAAAACATTTAATAAAGAAATATAATATTAAAGAAGAAGATAATTATTAAATAATATTTTTTTAATTCAGAAATTATTCTTATATTTACTTTATAACTAAAACAAAAAGATATGATTAGTATTAATGAAAAACAACAATTATTAAATTTAACGAAGTCTAATAAAGATTTAACAGTAGATTACGAAACAAATTATGGAGTAATGTTTAACTTACCCGGTCATGAAATTTATATTTATAACGAAGGTGATGGTTGGAATTATTTATGTAGAAGTAATTATCTTAGAGAAGAAGAGGAAGAGTTTGAATCTTTTGATGACTTATTAAACAATTTACCATTTTAAATAAACAACTTAAATAAACAACTATGAAAATTAAAATGACACCAAACGCATATGGATTCGGAATGAATTGGATTTTAGAATACGAAGGTAAGGAATACTTTTTAGGACAAGATGTTAAAGTATGTAGTAGACTACTTGGTTGTAGACCATCTGATGTAATAAGAGAAATACAAGATATTACGGGTTTATCTGAACATGAATCTAGATTAATAAAGACTAACGTAGTCGCAAATAAGTGCCTTGCAGAAATTATAGTAGATGCTTATGGAGATGAGTTAAATGAAGAATCAAACTTAGAACCCTGGGAATTATCTGTGGAATAGTTTAAAACTATAAATTAATTTAGTATATTAATATTGTTATTCTTCATAATAACATCATTTGGTTTAAAGAGGTTGAGTTTCACGGAGCTTAACCTCTTTTTTATATTTAAAACTTAGATATACTTTTTAGTATAATAATAATGTATTTTGATTTATTTCATAATATATTATTTAGGTTAATAAGCTCAAAAGCCGGTTATTTAAAGTTCACCGGCTTTTTGGGTGTTTATTTGTAAGCAATTGGAAATTGCAACTTTAATTGCAAAGATGGATTTAAGAACAAGAAGGTAAGCCTTCATGCTACCGGATCCAGCTTAGATCCAATGTCTTTTGTAAAAAAATGTAATAAAATTTTTATTTGTCAAAAGTTATTGTTATATTTATATTATTAACAACCCAATTAAAATTTATAATATGTATACATTAGAAAATTTAGTAAAATATATTCACTTTCCAGAAGGATTTTATTCAAGTACACCAGACTATGATATGGATGACGCTCGTCCATCTGAATTAGAAGAATTAAATGAAGATTTGAAAAAACTTAAAACCCTATCTGATAATTTTACAGGTAATTTCAAAGGGATAGAAATAAAAGAAGGTACGCCTATGTCCATTGATACTCGAATAGAAATTAGTAATAGATATACAAAGGTTTATTATGACGTTTTAGCATTGAATGGAGATTTAGGACATCTTGATGACGGGGATATTATACACTGTCTCCATGAAACTCACTATGATGATGATGGAGACCCAAGGGAATATGCGTCTATTACAAAAAGTTGGATAACCGATATTGAACTTGCAATAGAAACAGGTCTTAATAAAGGTGTAGAGTATATAGAGGAATCTGGAGACTCAGAAGATATAGAAGAATTATGGCTTGAGTTTTATTACTACAAACATAGAACGCGATAATAAAAGTAGTAAAAAATTTTTTTATCTTAGATTTTATTGTTATATTTACTATATAGCTTAAACAATAATATTATGCAATATAAAGAAAAATTAAATAAACTGATAGAAGTACTTAGTATTCCTACCTATTATGATAAAGAAGATAGGATGATACAGTATTTAAAAAATCATTTAGATAATAATAAGTATTCATATAAAGTGGATGATTTAGGAAACATCTATGTTACTAAGGGAGAGGCCGATTCTTATCCTTGTTTTGTATCTCATACTGACACTGTTCATGATATAAATGAGAACTTAACAATCGCCGAAACAATAGAAGATGGAGATACTATCTTAACAGGATTTAATAAAGAAACTGGTCAACCTTTGGGAATAGGAGGAGACGATAAATGTGGAGTTTTCTTACGTTTAGAAATGCTAGAGACATTGGAAGTGGTGAAGGTAGCATTCTTTGTAGGAGAAGAATTTGGTATGAAAGGTAGTAAACAAGCATGCCCAGAATTCTTTAAAGATGTATCATACAGTATACAATTTGATTCTCCTTATGGAAATACCATGAGTATAACTTTAATGAGTAAACCATTGTTTAATATTGAAAGCGAATTCGGTGATATAGTATCACCAATATTAAGACAAAGGGGTATAGTAAAATGGGAACGTCATCCATATACAGATACTTTACAGTTAATGGAAAAGTTTGATTTTCCTTGCTTAAACATTGCTGCGGGATATTATAAATACCATACCCCCTCTGAATATGTTGAAGTTAAAGATGTAAGAAACTCTTATGAATTAGCTTGCGAATTAGCAAAAGCATTAAAAGATAAAACATTTAATAAAGTAAACAGACACTCCGTAGTGGAAAACTTCTAATATGAAAACAGAATATTTTTTATTGTCGAAAAGATTTATTATATTTACTTATAACTTTAAAACAAACAAACTATGAAAGCACGGCCCAAGATAACAATATGTAAAGGTTACAAAAAAAGCAAATATGATAATACTTGTATGAATTGTAATTCAAATAAAAGTTATTGTGAATATACGAGAACTATAAACCAAAACAAAGAATATGAGAAAAAGAACATCAGTTAAAACTATAGGGCAGAAGTTAAGTACTATATTATATAGCATACTTGCTTTAGTAATAATATTTATATGTTATCAATTTGCGAACATAGCACAAAATCAAATAGGAATTTGGAAATTCTTTTGTGGAATATTAGCAGGTGTAGCGGTAAGTTATCCATTAACCAAAAATAATAAGTAAAATGAAATACTATACTAATACCCAATTATCAGAAGTACATGATATTAAAAAACAAGCAGTGAAAGAAGGAAAGCTTAATGAAAATAAACATGTTAAGATAATACACGCAGAAGAAAACTTAATGTATACATTAGACTGTGGTAATACTAGAATAAAAGCTACTAAGCTTAAAGATAGTTGGATTTTAACAAAAATGAAATAATAAGATGGAAACATTAGATAATAAAGAACAGTGGATAATAGATCACATTAACACTGAGATCGTAGAGGCAGAAGCTGATATGGAAGTAATGCGTTGGGCATTAGAAGATATTTATGAAGAAAGATTAAATGAATATAAGAATTACTATACAGATAACGTAGCTCTATTATATAAGTCATTTCATTCATGTTTTGATGAATTGAAATCTATGGAAGATCAATATAAGTATAAAGAAGAATATGAGAAGTGTCAAGTTATAATAGAAGTAAATGACATTTTAAAAAAGAAATTCATTCCTGGATATAATTAAAAACCTTTTATCTTTTAGTAGTATAATATACTAGTTATAAACAAAAAATAAATTAATTATCATGACTAAAACTTACGTTAAAAGAACGCCAGTCGAAAAATTGGCAATTGTAAATTCCAGATTTAGAACTGGAGATTTAGAAAAACTTGTTATTAAAACCGGTGTTAAGAAACCAGTAGTTAGTAAAACCTTATCAGGTACAACTATTAACGAAAAAGTTCTTAATGTTGCATTTGACATGTTTAGAAACAGGAAACCTAATTATGAAGTATTAGATTCTTTCTTTAATAAGAAAAGCTAATATTAATTACTTGTGTTTTAAGAGGAGAATCTTTTGGTTCTCCTTTTTTTTGGTCATTTTTTAAGGAAAGAGAGTTTACCTCGTAGATTTATCTACGATCTATAGTTATAAGGGTAAGCCTTCATGTTGTTGCAAGTCGTTACTATCCGATGCAACGGTAAAGGGGTAGAAATAAAAATTTAAAAAAAGTGTAAGAATATTTTTTTATTACAAGATTTATTGTTATATTTATATTATAATTATTAACCTTAAAACAATTAAAGAAATGTCAAAATCAAGAATAACACACAATGAATTAAGAATTAAATTAACAGAAGGAATTATTAAATTCTTTTTTGAAAAGAAAGATGGTGAACTAAGACCTGCTTATGGAACAACTAATATTGAAGATATTCCATTTGAACATAGGCCAAGTGGAGTTGGAACTAGAGCAAATAGAATAACACCATTTTTTGATATTCAAAAACAAAGATGGAGATCTGTTAGTGAAACTTCACAAGTATGGGAAGGTTAAAATAGAAAGATATAAAATAAACTAAAAAATAAATGATATGAAAAAGAGAAAAATTGAGATTAGCGTATTCGTCACAATGTTAGTAGGGTTTGCAACTTTAGCAACAATACTTTGTTATCAAGTTATATATTGTGGATTATTTATCTGCATTTAAAATAAGAGATATGGAAAACTCATACACAAAATGGCAAGAATATTCCGATGAGGAAAAAGAAGAAATAGCAAAACAATCTAAGTTGACGGAGGCAAGGATAAATGTAAAGTCGGCTATAAAGAACCTAGATGATTGTAAAAGTTATAGGGGAACAGGTCAAATTAAAAGAGAACTGGACGGAATATATTATAGATTAATATTAATGAACGGATGCTAAGTACTCCGTAGTAAACAAATAATAATAATATGAGAAAGACTGAACTAACAATATGTGGTAGAAAAATACAGGGATATCCACAAGTAACCTTTAATGTAAAGTTTAATAATCTACAAGATTTATTAGATAAGATAGATGAAAAAATAGAATCAACAGATTTTGGTAAAGTTGATGTTTATGTCGATGAAGAAGAAGGTAAGTTCTCACCAGGAGAAGTAAACATTTTAAATAAAGAATGGATTTTTATTAAATAAAATTTTTTTATTACAATAATTATTCTTATATTTACTATGTAGTTAAAATTTAGATAACTTAATAATTTATAAATCTATAAGATGTATAGTTTATTAACCCTAAAATTTAATTACAATGAAAAACACAGATTTAAAAAGAATTCTTAAATTAGTTAAAGGCATTACTAAAGACAAATATGATGTTGAAAGAGTATGTGAATTTTTAACAGAAGAATTAAACCCCCCAACTCATGAAAGATGGCTATGGTCTGATGTGGACAATCTCCTCCCAATAGAATGGTATATGCCCCTTGATCCATATGAATTTGGAATTAAAGTATTAGATTCGTTCCTGCTCTGCCATAACGCCATAGATTCAATGCGCTTGCAATGGAAAGACCTATATAAAAAAGATAATTCTAAAAGGATAGAGGATTGTATAGAAGAGATAACTGATGGTGAAGTAACGTATTGTGGAAGTGAAAACGCATTCCGTCAAGGAGAAGCAGAGTATGGAGAAGGAGATTATTTAGTTTGTGATGATTGAAGAGCTGGTAATTGTAGAAGATGAAGAAAAAAAAGTACTAAAAAGTTTTTTTATTACAATAATTATTCTTATATTTACAGTATAACAATTAATAATAATTAAAAAAAGAAAGGATGAAGAAGAAAGATATTAAAGAAATATTAGATTTAGTTGAGAGCAAATCTCCTAAAGGTAAAGGAATAGAAAAGCTAATAGATGATTTAAAAGAGTTAAGTAATAAGTTGACCAAAACAATAACTATATATAGCTTAGAAGATTGGCAAATTTCAGAAGAGTCATATCCAGACGATGATGGTGTAAAGTTCTTAACCTGTATTTGTAGAGAATTTGCATGGATGGAAGAGGAAGATATCAAAGAGGTTATTAAAAGATATAATAAACACCCAAATAAAAACGATAAATCCATAAGTGATTTAATAGAAGATGTAACTGAAGGAAAAATTGTATTTGAAAGTTGCAATTATGACATGGGATATAAAGTAAAAAATCAGGATAGATGGATTTTTTATAATGAACCATATATATGTTATTAAAATAATATTAATAATTAAAAAAAGAAAGGATGAAGAAGAAAGATTTTAAAGAAATAGAAAATTTAATTAGAAGTAAGTCACCCGGCGAAGATGATTGGTGGAAAATTGAAGATATTGTAGAATATTTAAAATGTGAAGGACGTGATTATGTTGAGATTTTAGTTATGGATGGAGATGATAATTTATACAAAAAAGAGTTTAGTCTAGACCAAACTAAATATCTAAAAGAGATACTTGATTTTTTCTATATAGAAGACGATAACATTGAAAAAGAATGGGGAAAGATATTAAGTGATAACCCTAAAGCTGATGTAGAAGACCATATAGAAGAATTAACAGAACACTTAAATGATATTAGAAGATTAGAAGTAGGAGACATAAGAAGCGGATACGGAATTTATAACGAGGACTCTTATATATTTTTAAGTTGGAATGGATAATAATAATTAAAAAAAGTAATAAAAAGTTTTTTTATTACAAAAGTTATTGTTATATTTACTATGTAGTTAAAATTTAGATAACTTAATAATTTATAAATCTATAAGATGTATAGTTTATTAACCCTAAAATTTAATTACAAATGAAAAAAGAAAAAGTAAAAATTTACATTCTAAGTTTAACGGTAGACCAGAGCTATGGACCTGGAAGTACAACAGATAGTCAATGGATATCAACAAATAGAGCAGAAATAGAAAAGAAGAAAGAGACTGAGATGAAAAGGCTTTTAGATTATTTCGGTATTGAACCAACAGGAACGGAGGAAATAGAAGATTGTGTTAAATGTGAAGAAGAATTTATTGATATGAAGAGCAAAGAATTAGGAAAAAAAGATTGGAAGTTCGAAGAACTGTTGGATATGGATGCTATTTCTCAAGAAGAATACGAGGAATTTTTAAAAAACCGAGAAAAATGTAGTTATGATAAATACATGAAGGATGCTATGGACGATGGCGCGCCAATCTCAATATGTGGATGCAATCATGAAAACCTTGAGAATGGAGTCGCATATGAAATATATTCAATAGAGGCACAAATAGAAGAGCTTGAAAGAACTGGAGTGGAGTATGGTAATAGAAGTCTTGATAGTTTTCCACAATTATATATTGAAGAAGTAGAAGTTACTAAAGAAGTTAAAGAATTTTAAAAATAAATTGAATAAAATTTTTTTATTACAAAAGTTATTGTTATATTTACTATTATTAACCTAAAAATTAGAAAACATGAATAAATTAAAAATAGGAGACGCGGTAATTTGGAAAGGAAGTTGGGGAAGCGATGCACCTCAACAAGCAATCGTTGAAGGTATAGACTTAACAAAGGGTGAAAAGTATGGAGAACCTGTAAATGAAATTAAATGGTCACAAGTATATGATAGAAATGTGGTTGTCACTTTAGACAATGGACACTGGGCCTACGGTAGTCAAATATCAAAACAAATAACATGAAGAAAATAGCTAAAACCGAAAGGGAATGGTGGGATCTAATAAGAGAAGATCGCAATAAGCATAACTATGATGCACACCCAGAAGACTGTATAGATCTCTTAGAATACGTTGGAGAGATGACAAGGTATGATAATCTATATGGATATAAAGTTGAAGTAAGTGATTACTCTCAATCAGGATATAAACTAACAAAGGTAAAATGAAAAAAGAAAGAATGAAAGAAGAAACACGCATTATATTTGGAGATACATATGAAGGCGGAGCGGGTAGTATGTATGATACTTGGGAAACCGAGTGTATAGATGGAGACATCTATTTAAAAGGAAAACATATAGGAACATTCGAATCTGAGGTTATAGACAAATATATTAGCTTTGAAGATGGAAGTAAATACCGTGTAGAGTTTAATAGTAATACAACATACGTACATGGAGAAGATGGATACCGTGGACCTATTGCAACTATAGAATTTAATGAAGGTACTAAAATTACACATGATGACTTAATACATTTTGAAAATGAATCATGCTTAGCTCGCCATGTTGAAACTGTAACATTGGTATACAAAGAATTATTTGAACAAGCAATAGAGAAAGGGGTAGAATTTAAAATATCTATTGATGATATATGTCCAACTAATTTTCTTGAGACTCTTGTTAGAGCAGAAGTGTATGAAGAATTCATTTTTGAAGTAATGCCCGGTTTAATAGGTCCAACAATAGAAAAAGCTTTTACAACAAGTAAAATTTATAGATTAGAAGAATCTCCAACGGGATTAACGATAATAGCAGATAATCGTTATTAAATAAATTAAATTAAAAAGATATGAAATGTTCAATATGTAAAAAAGAAATAGAAAAACACGTTGATGAAAACGGAAAAGTCTACTGGGAAGAGGGTCATAATGCAGAACCTGTAGTTGATGGGAGATGTTGCGATAATTGTAACTACTCCGTAGTCCTACCTAGGAGACTTGGATTAGTATATGGTAAACAATCTGAAGAAAAATTAAAGAAAAAAGTTTAAAATAATTTTTTATTATTAAAATCTTTTTTTATATTTACAGTATAATATATTATTAAACCTAAATAAAAAATCATGAAATTAGAAGTATTAAACCCAAACGAACACTATGGTCCAACTGGAAGAGGTGGAACTGTTCTTGCCTCTTTAAAAGAATTAGAAGACACCTTCGGACCAAATACATTTGAAGGATCCGGTGATGGTAAAGTGAGTCATCAATATTCTATAAAAGTCGGTAAAAAGATAGTAGAAATATGGGCCTATAAATATAATCCGGAGGAACATGGAAATGAGATAAGAACTTCATGGTCTATAGGTGAGGTTCAAAGAGGAGCGATCGGTGACTTTAAAAAAGAAGTACCGCAGTTGAATATATTCCATGGAACAGAGCTTGCTAAGATACAAAATACATATGGATATAGTACAGCTGGATTGGTAAAATATTTAAATGAAAATAAAAAGAGGAAATAATTTTTTTCTTTTACTAATTTTTTGTATATTTATATAATAATAACATTAACCTAAAAACAATTAATATGAAATTTGAAGCGTCTAAAGAATTAACAACCTATTTTAGAGAAATAGAAAAGAAAGCAATCTCTTTAACAAAGGAAGAAGAAGAAGTGGTATTGCCATTAGCCAAAGAGGGTAACAGTAAAGCAGTTACCAGAGTGGTGGAATCATGTGCAAAGTATGTGGTAAAGATAGCTAATAAATATATGGGACAAGGAGTTCCAGTTATTGACTTAATACAAGAGGGTAACCTTGGAACCATTGAAGCTATCGGCAGATTTGATAAAGAATCTAAAACTAGATTTATTAGCTATGCTGCGCTATGGATTAGGAAATATATAAATGACTCCGTAGCAACTCATGGTAGAATTGTTAGATTACCTATGCATCACGAGTTTGAAATCTTTAAACTTAAAAAATCAGGAGAAGAAGTAGAAAATCTTAAAACGGTAAGACTTGACGATCCAATTGGTGACGAAGGTAACGCTACTCTTGGAGATATCTATTTAAAAGTAAATGCAGAAGTGTATGATGAACAAGATAAAGAAGAAGAGGCAATTGCAGTTAACTTTTATTTAAATAAGATAACTAATAAAAGAGATAGGGAAATAATTAAAGCATATTTTGGAATCGATAGAGAATATGCATTACCTGGAAAAGAACTATCAAAAGAATTTGGATTAAGCCAAGTTAGAATAAGTCAAATAGTTAACAGAACTCTCGATAAAATTAGAAAATAATATTACACAGGTTTAATATTCTGTGTTTATTTAGTATAATATTAATAACCTAAATTATAAAAGCATGAACTACGCGATATTAATAACACACCCTGACTATACAGAATGTGCAGTATTTGAATACTTTGATAGTGCAGAATTATATTGGAATAAAGAGAAGAGATGCGAAGAGACTAGAATGGTAATAGTGAAACCTATAGTTGGAAGGCCATTTGGAATAGGAAATCGTGGAGAAGTATATGGCGCAGAGACCTTAAAGGATTCTTTAGATAATCCACACTCATTAAACTTAAACTAAGATGATAATTACATTTGAAAAGAAAACAATATTAGATACGGATGGATTCAAATCATATTGGTATACCGCCAATGATAGTATCATGGTAGCAAATTCTTTTTCTTTTGATTATGATGAAGCATTACAATATTATCATAATTATTTAAGTAGCAATGGAAACGTTGAACAAGTAGAAGTAATATTTAAAGAAGTAATAAAAGATTAACCTAAAAAAAGAAAGAATGAAAGAAGAATGCAATGAGTGTGGCGGAGATGGTGTAATGGAATGTCCCGAATGTAGTAGAGGATGGGTTGAATGTGATGTTTGTGATGGCGATGGAGAAATCAATGGTGCAGAATGTGAAGATTGCGATTGGGGTAAAATAGAGTGTGATTATTGTTCATACAGTAATTCTGAGGGGTTAGGAATGGGAAAAGTAAAATGCGACAGTTGTAAACTTGGTCAAGACATGGGTTATTAAAAAATAATCTATAAAATATTTTTATTTGTCAAATATTATTTTTATATTTACTTATTACTTAACCTAAAATAAATTAAAGATGAAAAATCAAGAAGTTACACCAGTAGTCACAGTTGATGGTAAAGAAGTAGATGTCATAGGAATGACAGAAACTCCAATGTTTGCTGACAGAGAAAACTTAATGGAAGCATTTGAATATGCTAAAAATGTTATTGAAAGAAGCACTAGTGCAGAAACGGCCATATATGGAACCACAGCCATCCAGGTTTTGTGGAATACATTAGCCAATAAGTACCACTTAATACCAAAGAAATAATGTTAGTAGTTCTAGATTTCATAACAGGAAAGGTACACGTATATACTAATGTATTACAGGAAACCGTTGAAGAATTCATAGAAGGATGGGAACATAGCTCAATAGAATGGATGTTCCATAAAGACATGGAAGTAGACATTAAAAAATATTAAAATGGGACAAGGAATAATGAGAAAGTATTTTATAATATCAAAACCTATAAAGGAATTCATAAACCGCGATGATGAATCAGATGAGGTAGATGTATTAAAGGTTACAATAAGCGATGAAGACATAGAAGAGAATAGAGAAAATGATGATGAAACAGAAATAGACATTGTTAATTACTTATTGCAAGAATGGGAGAATGAAATTCAACAAAAAGGAAAGGAAACATTGATATTAACAGAAGGGCAATATAGAGGATTTTGTGAAAAGATAATAAAAACTAACACTTTTTTAACAGGAAATTATTAATTAAAAACTATAAATTATGGGATGGTGGTCAACAGATATAATAGGAGGTGATACTCCGATGGACTATGAAGACTTATTTAAAGAAATCATAGCAGACAATTACTTAACAAACAATGATATCACAGCAGAGCAATTTGAGAATATGGATGAAGTCTTCGCTAATGGTAAAATAGAATCATTAAAGTTATCAACAGATTATAGAAGCATTGCTTACCAGGTTCTTGCCGTAATGGCGATGAGGGTAGGAGCAAAGATATCTCAAAAGCTAAAGATATTAATGATAAGTAACATTAAACAAGATGAATGGCAGTACGAGAATAGTGAGAGAAGAGCTGTGATAGAGGATTTACTTGACACATTAGCAACATATGATGCTAGACATCCGGTAAAAGTTACATCACGAGGGTTATTTGAAGTAATCTTTAATAAAGATCAAAAAAAGTAATACACAATTTTAAAATATTGTGTTTATTTAGTATATTAGTATAAATTATTAAACAATATATTATGACCAAAGGAGAACAAATACTTAAATTTATTAAAAAAGCCGGAACTAAAGGAAGAAGGTTTAGAGAAATACAAAGATTTATCTTTAAAAAGAACCATCCTCATTTAGAGTTTGGACATTCCTCTACGAATAGAGGATATTATTGTAATCCTCTTTGTGGAACATATAAACAAAAGGGATTATTAAAGTATTGCACAAAGAATAAGAAAGGTGCATGGACATTGAATCAAATGCCAAGTAATAGTAATCTTTATTCACTCCGTAGTAACCCTAAATAATAATAAGATGGCAGTTAACTATATAGAAAACGAAGATATGGAAAAAGCATTGTATTGTTCTACTACTATGCAAGCATTTGGACCAATATTCTATGAGGATGAAGACGTAGAAGATTTCTTAGAATGGTTACCAAAGGATGCAAGAACATATGACGATGGTGAACTAATTAATAAAAGATATGAATGGAAAGAATGGGTTGATAAACAGCGGGAAGAAGAAAGTAGTCTCGCTTGAACCAAAATCTAAAAAAGAATCTGTCAAGAAGCAATTGTGTTTATTATGGAAAATAAATGATAAGCTTTCAGATATAGAGTTAAACTTAAATGAAGTATCTAAATATATAAATTCAATTTAAAATGTCAAAGAAAGAATACTATGCATATTTATTCCACTATAATCCTCATACGGGTTTATGGAATTGTTTCTTAAGAGAAGCGCTAAGATCTTATTTTAATGGATCAGATGAATATCCATCCGGTTCTGGTAAAACAGTAGATGAAGCATATAATGATTTAACAGGTGACCATTCATCAATGGGTAAACACCTTAGAAACAATAATCCAAACATAGGAACATTATAAAGAAATTGATATGATACAACGAGATGAAAACTGGCACTGGGATCTCATTAATTCAAATGACCCAAGTGTTTGGTCGATCGCAAAACACCGATCCGCCGCAATATTGGCAGAAGAGACAGAAGATAAAGGCAAACTTGCTAAACAATTATGGGATCTGTTTTTAAAAACCAATGATAGGTATTATGCAGAACTGTCTAAACAATTAAAGAAAGATGAGTAAAACGGAAGAAATAGAAGAATATTTAACTGAAAGGAAAAAAGAAATAGCAGACTCTATAAGTTTCCTAATAGTTAAAGAAGAAAGAGAAGATGGTTTAAATGAAGAGGATTCTTCATACCGTTCCTTTCTTGAGGGTCAAATTCAATTTTGTGAAACAATGGGTTCAACCCTCTTTAATTGGGAATAAATTAAAAATCAAATATATAATATAGTATAATACTATTATGAAAAAGTTAATAAATATTTTATGTATAGCATTCATAGCTGCCTTGTTTATTTGGACATATCAAAGAAATGAGATAGATCCTGAAGTAGATCCGATATTAACCACAATAGTTGAAGATTGGAAAAAGGATATCGATGCCGTAGGATTAAATGGAAGCTATCAAATAAAAAGAATAGATAAAATAATTATCGTAGATAGAATCCCATATGGATTACTTAACGGTCGAACGACCAAAGGGGTAATGGGAAGATCTGATTACAGTACTCGTTCAATTTATATATTAAATAGAAATTACTCAAGGGGCCAATTAAAGGCTCTGGTGTATCATGAATTAGGACATTATATATTTCAATTAGATCATGATCCTAATGAATCTCATATAATGCATACTTATATTGAAGAAGAGCCTGGTTACTATAAAAAGAATTGGAATACATTACTACCTATATACTTAAAAAAATGCAAAGAGAAGTATTGAAATACGATGATTTAAATGATGGAGATTTTCTGAAGAGATTATCATTACTCAAGGAATATGACTACGATAAGTTTATGAGGGTATTATATGATAATTTTGAAGAGTATCCTGAAAGAATCGAAGATGATCCTTACCCGTTGAACGTGAAGGTAGCTGCATTAAATAAAGTGCTCGAATATTTTAAAGGATTAGAGGAATACGAGAAATGTGATGTGATAAAAAATATACTAGATGGAATCGAAAAGAAAGACATACCTGATAATAGTTAATTTAGAAGGAGATGAAATAGATAAGGGGCCATATTTTAATGCAGTTGCTAATAGATTTATTAATACAACCGCTGTTGCTGCAACAGTTAAGAAAGCATATAGACTAGCTTTAGAGATGTCTGATATTTCTGAATCTGATTCAACATATAGAAAGGTTGCAGATTCAATAAGACTATCAGGAGTAGCTTTTATTGGAGAAAAGGGAGACGGTTCTAATAAATCGCATGCAATAATAACAAGAGTTAATGTTTATTAACCACTCCGTAGTAACTTTTATACAGTTTTATTTTTAAATATCAAATATTTTTAGTATATTAACCATATAAAAACCATTAATCATGAAAACCTATAAAACAATATTAACATTTATATTTATAATAACATTATCTTTCTCATGTAACAATACTGATACAACAACGACAGTGGATACCAAATGTCCAGATAGTTTTCCACAGTGGGTTAAAGATAAAGATAACTGGAATCAAACACATCAAACGTCATATGAAAAAGGTCAAATTTATTTTAATGAAGACTCTACTCTTATGTTTACATTATCTGGAAAACCAGTTGAAGATAGTATTTGGAATAAAGCTAAGGAAACAATTATTGTAAGATGATAAAGTTATTAGGATACATATTAAAATTTACATTACTTATACTTTTTGTAGGAATCTTTTTGCACTACTTTGCAATTCACCAAGATGGTAATTTATTTAAAGTAAACCATGCAAAAGAAATTGGTAAGTCTTCAGGTGAGACTGCTAAGAAAATAAAGGATACTGCGATTGAAATTAAGAATTCACCTAAACTAGATTCTTTAATTACTAATTTTACAAAAGAGTTTACAAAATGATAAGCTTCTTAAAGAAAATATTAAAGATTAAAACTAAAGATAACAATACAATATCTCTTGAAAAGTTTAATATAATAAAACAAGAGTATGAGGAATTATATCAAATATCTCAAGAAAACGTGAGATTGATAAAAGGTAGCATTAGCATTTTGAACATGCAACTTGCTGCAGCTGGGATAAGAGAAACTAGAAAGAAAAAACCCATATTAAATAAGCTCCTTATAAAATTAGAAGAAGAGCAATACTATGTTAAAAAATATAAAAGCGTCGTTGACGTTATCCAAAAAGGAAGAGTTCCGAAAAAGATTGCAATACAATACTGAGTTATTTAAGAAACAACTTAAACATAATAAGTTTACCCCTTCCCTTTATTACTTAATAGATAAGAAACCCAAAGAACTTTCTTCATTACAATATTGTAGAAAGTCTTCTGAAATCTGGGCGGCTGCTGTTGTTGGAGCATTATGTAGCAGTGAAATGACAGGAACAGACGCGTATATCATGAGGGCAAATAAAATAAATGGTATAGAATTAAAGACTAGTTATATTTCTCATAAGAAAATATTTAAAACGAGTAATAATAAGATTTATACATATCCTCGTCTCCAATTAGAAAATTCCTTTAGAGGTCGATATGCACAAAATTCATACGATCCAGAAATAGATGATTACCTGATATGTTGTGATACATCAGGAAAGTGGAACACGGAGGTAATTGGAGTTTGGAAGTTATCTGGAAAAATGGGTCAGCTATTACTTAATGAAAGTATTACTGCAATTACCCTAAAGAAGTTCCAAATATACGGTAAACAATTAGACGGTAGACATTTAAACCATCCTATCATTGGATGGAATACATATGTAAACACATTACTTAAGCGATTACCTATAAAAAAATTAGGCGCAAATCTTTAATAGTTTTTAGTTTTTTAGTATAATAGTAATAATAAAAGTTAAATAAAATTTTTTTAATTCAGAAATTATATTTATATTTACTAATAATAATTAACCTAAAATATTAAAGAATGTCGAAATACATTATAATCCGAATTGGAATACCAGTTCCCACTAGAGAAGAAATAAATTTAATAAGAAGAATATCCACAGATGAAACACAATCTGCTGGAGCTCCATTGATTCCGCCACATAGCCTTAAGAACATAGGAACAAGTATGTCGGGTATGATATCATTAATCAGTAGTGAACTAACACCAAATGAAATAGCTCAAGAGTTTGATAAAATCTCTACTGAAAATGACGATGATGTGGACTTCAATGAGAAAGAATCTTTCCCAGTACTAGTATTTAAAATAAACGAAGAACACTTCGCGTATAATAAAGATTTATCTTCATATATTGGATTCGGTGAAATGATACAAAAATTATTTGGAATCTCACATGCAACCAAAGAAGAAGAAGGTAGAGTGAATAGTTTATCATTAAACGATATCTTAGATTTAATGATAGAAAGGGGTGGATATGAAAACTTAAGCGAAGAAGAAAAAGTAGCACTTGCAAAATTTAAGAGTTAAAACTTTTAAGTTTTTTAGTATAATAATATAGTATTTAATTAATAACCTAAAAATAAATAATATGATTGAAATCAGAGGCGGCAAAAAAGAAAGAGCCATTCGCCAGTGGTTCACAGAAAAGTTCAACGATCAGTACCCAATAAATCAAAACATGACAGACCTATGGGATTCCTTTAAGGATGAAGTAGAGGGTATCGTTGTAAGCTATGGAATGTTAAATGGTATCATGAAAGATATCAAAGAAGAGGTCGGTGGTGAAACTAATATCACAATTAGTGTAGATCAAGAACCAGAAGATTTATCAAATGCAGAAATCTTATCTATTAATGATTTAGAATTTCCAAGATTTGGTAAATATAAAACTGGTAAGTTCATTGACAGTTTACTCTCAGATCACGATGAAGACGGAGGTCTTTACACTGGAACCGTTAACGTAGTTGTTGGAGAGTCAGGTGTTGGTAAGTCAACGGTTATGTTGGACGTAATAGCTAATATACAAAAACAAAACCCAGACGCTAAAGTATTATATGTTAGTTCAGAGATGACTCGTAATGACATATATTTCTATAAACAAAAGACACCAATCATTGGAGATATACCTACTCTCTTAATGATGGACTATACTAAGTCTAATAATATGGACAGAGTATTAGAAGAGTTAGCCTTTAATGGAGATTACGATATAGTATTATTGGACTCATACCAAGACATGGTTGTAAAGTTCAAGGACCTGTTAGGGTGGAAGGCAACATACGCTGAGACATGGTTAACTAACTTAATGATAAGTGCAGCTGATAAATTAGGAATTGCCATCTTAGCAATTCAACACTTAACTAAAGGAGGTACCTATGTTGGAAGTACTTATCTAAAACATGCTACTACATCGATGTTAGAGTTTAGATTTGATAGTAGTAAGAGTAGATATTTAGAATTCTCTAAAAACAGAAGAGGTGGAGGAACGGTTGGTAAAAGACTTTACTTTACACTGGAAGATGGAGACATAGTATATGACGAAGGTAGATTTAACGATACTATAAAAGTATCTGAAATTCAAAATACCGAGAGAGAAAGACAAGAGGAAGCAGAAAAGTCATTTAATGATATGTTCCTTAAAATACAAGCGGACTCCGTAGAAACTATACATGAAGAGGAAGAAGATAAAAAGGTATTTACAATAGAGGAGGCAGAAGATGTAGAAGAAAGAGTTAATATTCCTTTAGAGATAGTTAATACAAATGAAAACGATTTAGTATAATATTAATAACCTAAAATTAAAAACATGATTGAAGTAAAAGAGTTTGAAGCAATAAGAAAAGATCTTATAAGAAACGATGTTATTACTAAAAGGATTACCTTAGATAACATTGATATTTCAGAAGACGATATAAAGAATGAAATGATTACCGTTTATGGTAGTAAAGTGAGTGTTAACAAATCTTTCTTTAGAAAACTAGCAATGGTAATTAATGTTAACTCAACATTAGCAAGTCAGTTCATCAAGAACGATGACATTAAGATTTACACCATGTTGATAAACGCCATTAAGAAGTATAAGACTATTAAGAAAGACGCAGAGAAAGATGTATTTACTCTCATTGCAGATCCCGTATCTAAGTGTATAGTAGATATAGTAAAATCAAAAGGCGGTAGAATGTCGATGAATTCTATATGTGATGTAACAGAAAGGATATTAGACGAACATTCTTATATGCAATTAGAGTCAGTGGACAGTGGATATGGAAATGTAAACTTTAATTTCCTCAACCAGAAGGAAGTATATTTCCCAAAGGCAGGACCAGATGAAGCATTTAAATTTGGTTTCTCTATAAACGCCACACCCACTACAACAAGTATTGGACTATATAACCACAGAATGGTATGCACTAATGGTATGACCGTTAACCTTGGAAATGGTGAATTATCAAATGAAAATAAGTTTAGTGAGAAATTCTCTATACGATCATTAGATACCGAAAGCCTACAAAAATTCTTTAACAAATTAAAATCAGTAAAAGAAACAGGTTTCCAACCATCAAGTTTTAACGATCAGTTAAATGCAGCCATTAACACCAAGGCAAGTTTAGCAGAAGTGCACACAGCATTAACAAATTGTTATGATGCAGTAAATCCTAAAGGAATGAATACCCAAGACCTAAACCACTGTTATTCAAAGATAGCTAAGAAGTATTTCCCTGCATATGGATTAACCATAAATAGAGTAGATAAAAAAGGATTCGATACAAAGTTAATGAACGATAAACAGAAAACCTATATAAAGACAGGAATGTCTGTATGGGATGTGATCAATAGTGTAACGTTCTTAGGAAGTAATGATTCAGAGTTTAATTTCTATGATTCCAATAAAGCAGGATTAAAATCAATAGGAGGTAGACTATTCGCTAAGTCTCAAAAAGGAGGATACGACCTTCAATTCTCAGACTTTTCAAACTTATAATTGTTTTTAGGTTAACAATCCCTTAGTAGACGGTGTTGATAAGATGCACACTGTCTATTTGGGGGTTTAGCGGCCAGAAAATAAGTATCAATTTTTGAAATAAGTGTCAATTTTTGATACTTTTTTTAGTAATTAGTAACTAACACCATAAGGGCAAAAATCAAAACTGTATACTTTTTATACAATACTGTATATTTTTTATACAAACTGGTTAAATATTAACCACTATTTCATGAGGGCAAAATGACTACTTGGTCTCCGCTAACCTCTGAACGCCAGCTTCCTGTAAGATTCTAGTGATATCATCAGCCTGCTCTGTCTGATAATGTGGATCTGTTATATACTTATTCATCACTATCAGGGCCACACCGTGATACTTAAACATCAATGCAAATACTCCCCAAGCAAACCTAGTAAGCCTACACCTAGTCTCCACCACCACATTGTCCACACGCTTCTTTAATATATCCTCTATTAGTTCCAATAAAGCAGGTCTATTGTAATCCGACGCAGGCCTGTAATCCTCATATACCTTATCAAATATAAGCCCACGCTTAGCACTCCACTCATACGCAATTCGCTTCTGCTTCTCCATCTTTTCCTTGTTTTTCGTGGAGGTAGAATCTACCCTCGTGTATAACACTGTCCAGTGCTCGCGACTTAACCTCTTCCCCACCATCTTATATACGTCATCTTCATAATAGTTCCACCGGCCATTAGGCAACTTAGTCACCCGAATCCAACCCCTCTCCACGTACCTCTTTATAGTACTTGAATGGCAACCTATAATATCTAATGCTTGTCTCCTTGTCATACCCCTATGTTTAATTTACTAGTATCCAAAATCGGTACTACTGGTGACAGTCTTGAGGGTAACTTGAAACCTACACTTCTAAAGACTATACTATTGTGTACCTATATTATTATATATAAGGGGTATCGGTATCCCTAGATTGCATCTGGTTACCCCTGGTACCTATTGTTATTTAGTATACCTATGCACCCCAGATACCCTATACCCCCAGGATCCACTCCGTAGTAAGTGACCTAACGGGAAATGTTGACTATACACAGAAAGTACTTATTGTGATAGGGTTCCCTGGGGTATTTTTTGTACAGGCATGGGTCACTCCGTAGTAAACTTTGGGTCTATCTGGTTGGTACGGTATCGGGTACTCGATCTTTATATACCTTATAGGTTTGTCTATAGGAATATTGTTATCGTGTTTTGTTTATATGGGTATAGTATCTAATATAGGTATTGTTATGGTACCTATAGGTTTTATTAAATAGGAGGGTTTGGTTGGTATAGGTATTTTATAAACATGGTTATTATTAGGTTCTATAGGATTATTCTTTTTTTTATTAAATTAGTTGGGTCGAGCGTGTACAGATCTCGGCTCATGACTCTGGTAAAGGATGAGGTTTACTCCGTAGTGCTTTTGAATAAATAACCATATATGGAAAGAGATAAAATGATATTAGTTGGACAAGCTGCTCGTGATAGATTGGGAATGTTATCTATGGAAGAGAACTGGCAGCATAACTTCAGAGAAGAGTTAGAACGTATCGGTGGAAAGATAGTTGAGCATGACCATAACTTAGAGTCATGGAAACCGAATCCTATTGTTCGAGAAATGGAATGGGGAATGAGGGTAGAACTTAAGAACGGGATGATATGGGATATTAAATGGGACGGAGATGCAGAACCCTATCCGGTACACTTCACCCTTAAGCCACATGAGACTTACTTAGACTACGATGGAGAGTACGTAGAAGAGGATACTTCAGAATATAATGGTGATGTAGAAGAAAGCCACCCACTATTTCTATTGTCCCACATGGGAAGTATGATAAAAAAACTAGATGATATAAGCCATATAGAAGACTGGGAACAAGGAGACGATAGATGAATAGATCATCAGGCGGAAGGATGACGCCTAGTGTGTGCGTTGAAATTTCGAAGCAAAATTTCGTACCATATGAGTAGTTACTCCGTAGTAAACAATAATAAATAAACATATATGAAATACCTAAAGACATACCAACAGATAAATGAAAATAAACATAATCTTTCATTCATAAAACTAATTACTAAACATAAACCTGCAGTAATGGATTTTATAAACAAATTAAATTACCTAGTTGCCAATACTACAGAATTTTGTAAAAACCCAGATGAATCTGCTAAAGAAGTTATAACCGCATTAGATAATCTAATAATTGGAATGGCACGAGATAGTGGAACTACTCCAATTGAAATGATAAAAACACTATCTATAAAATTCAATAAAGGCCTAGGCAAAGCCATTGTCACAATGGCAGCGCCAATGATGAAGAAATTCGCAGGAAGTGGAGATATAGAAATGTCTAAAGAAATAATTGATACTATAGAAAAAAGAATGAAAGAAAAATATGGAGATAACGGACAAGCAATAAACTCTATGCTTACCCAACTGTTCTTTAAACTAGGAGTTACTCCTGAACCAATCTGTGGAAACAATGAAAGTTCTTGATAAAGAAAAAACGTTGAAGAAGAAAGTAACACGTAAAAGACATATTGCCAAGACTATAACTTGGCGAGTCATAGGCACGATTGACACTATGTTTTTAGGATGGATCATTAGTGGAGATCCTATGATAGGTGTCAGCATTGGATCATTAGAGTTAGTAACTAAGATGATCCTTTATTATTTCCACGAACGAATGTGGTATAAAACAAAATTTGGAATTAAAAATGAGCAATAACTTAACTAAACATAACTTCTCAGTTACGAGAGAACAAAGAGAAGTCAATACAGGACACCAAGGTAAGGTAATTTGGTTTACAGGATTATCAGGATCTGGAAAGTCTACAATAGCAAATGCACTCGATGAAGTGTTAAACAAAAGAGGCCTTAAGACATA
>Ga0098061_1000253_pt1 | contig 24675 bp, 16 predicted proteins | sample 22_taG_FD_92579 | JGI IMG/M metagenome (GOLD analysis project Ga0098061, IMG submission 92579) | Marine viral communities from the Subarctic Pacific Ocean - 22_ETSP_OMZ_AT15343 metaG | ecosystem: Environmental > Aquatic > Marine > Oceanic | place: Subarctic Pacific Ocean | collected 2015-01-20
CAGTAAAACAACATGTTCCTAATGGTAAACAATTATTATTATAATAATCACAATCGATTCCACTTTCATCTAATATAGTATTACAATTAACAGAACATAAATCAGATGTTGCATATAGTAAATCATCACCCTTCCATCTATTTCTGTTATGAATTAAACAATCGTTTCCATTACAATAAGGAATTTTACAACTTGATAATATATTTGAACAGTAATATTGACTACTTTCATAATTACAAGTATCACATTCACAACAAGGACCCGAAGGTAATTCTTCTGAGCAAACATCGGCGGTTGGGAGGTCAGTTGAACCCATATCACTTGTAGGATATCCAAATACCCTAGTACAACCAGGAGTAAAATATCCAATATATACCATACCTCTTCCACTATCACCCCATTCTGTTACATCACCAGGGTCTTCATCATTTGGTCCAACATCTTCTCCGTTAGTTGAAGACTCAACATATCTTAAAGCAAGTCTTATATTTTGATTCGATTCGACAATCTTAGATGTTAATGTTCCTGTACTTGATTCCCAAGCAAATGCATTATTTGCATCGTAATACCCACCAAGAGGTCTCGATGAAGTCCAATAAACACCATTAAGATTACTTCCACCATAATCAGCATACGAAGATGCAATTTCTGGATGTTGACACATTTGTTTCCATAAGAAACCAAATTCATCTTTAGACATAACATAAAGATTTATTCTATCATCTCTTACAGAATTTAACGGATGATTAAAACCACCATCTAAATCTATTGTGGTAAATATACCACCCTCTAACCCACCATATGCTGGGTCAAGTCCAGAACTGCAATTAGAGTCTCTGAGGCTTGCGACATTATACGGACCGTTTAAATCTTCACCACATTCACCCTCATTACATTCTTGTAGAGGCCAACCATGTGTATTGAAATATCCATCCGAAGGACGAGTTATACCAATTCTGGATGGTGTGAAATCTGTGTTGTCATTTAATGCCCATCTATTTTCATCACAATCATTCAAATCAATATAAATATGCCAACCTATTTGTTCATTTAGTTTTGATGGACAACTGTCACCACACGGGTCTGTGTTTGGGCAGTCTGCCTCACAACAACTTTCTTTTGGATAATGTATACATGTCCCACAAGACGGTTGTAATTCGGCACAATCAGTATCGGTTAAATTTTCTACACATGCACAATTATCACAACAGCATGCTCCTGTTTCGGGGTTTACTATTTCGCAAGGGTCAGTACTACATTCCGAACCAGCACCTTGGAAGTTTCCTCCCAACGCTACACATGCTGCCGAATTGCTAACATCTACACAGGTGTTATCTGACATACAACAAGCACCCTGAAGAAAATCACAACAATCTATATCTGCATCATTGCACGTTGTTCCATTTCCTCTGTAGTCACCACCTGCTGATATACAACTATCTTCAGATTCTTCAAAGCATATTCCAAATCTACAACAAACACCAAGAGAAACACACTCAACACAAGTATCAGAAGGAGGAGAACCCTCGCATTCTGTATTTGGGTCACAATCTCCTCCTCCTCCTGTCCATGTTCCACTTACTGCACTACAATCATCTTGTGTATAATATGGATGTGCTTGTCCCTCCGCACAACAACAACCCAGAAGTGGAGTTTCTACGCAAGCACTTCCACATTCAGCAATGCAAGAGGTATTTTCACATATATTTTGCATGCAAGCACCGTTATGAAAACTATCCCCATCCCAATTATAACAAGAAAGTTCACAAAGTTCATTTGGCGGCTGACCGGATTCGCATGTCCATTTTTGAGTTTCTCTGCAATCACCAACACCGGCAGCAGTTAACTGATTACCAACATCGGTAATATTTTCCCCCCAAACACAAACTCTTGCGCCGCCTACACAACCACAACCATTCCAAAGTACTGGTAGTGCATCACAACAGTGAACAGGTTCTTCATCAATAGGAGAATGCCATACACCATCATGTTTTGTGCAACCCTCATCAGATATTTCTTGACATTGTAATGGTTCACCGTAACAGCAAGCACTACTAGGACATATTGGTTCGCATCCACTATTAGCACATGTTACATTAAAACCTTTGAAGTCTCCATCTATATCAATACAATCTTGTTGAAATAATTCTTGACAATCATAACACACTTGACCATCTGATAGTGAGTCTGTACAACAAGCACCCAAAAGTTGTATAGGGTCATCACACGGATAATCATTACATTGAACTGCGGAACAATCTACTCCAAAAAAGAAATATCCACCATATAAATCACAGTCTGTTGCGTTGCTTTGTATACAAGTATGCATAGTGCAACATGCGCCTTCTGTATCATCTGAACAAAAAGTATTTTCGCATTTTGTTTTCAGGTGAAATTCTCCACCAAGTTCAAGACAATCTCCTCTTGTTGTATAATCAGCACATCCATTATCTGCCTTGTCATAACAACATGCACCCATTTCATCCGAAAGACCTTCAAAAGTAATTCCATAATTTATACCAGGATTTAATGCTAACCATTTATGTGTTCCGTTTGATGTTGTATCTGTAATCGCCTGCTCTGTATAAACAAAATTAAATATATCAATACCATCACTAAACTCTACAGAATCTGGGTCTGGGAATATAGCAGTTATATAATCTTCACTATAACTATCAGCAGTGTCGAAGATATCAACAGGTCTTAAACCTTCATCCAATAAACCGTGTGATGCCGCATTATACAAAATTAATGTAAAGTTTTGTGATGTTGAAAATGTTTGTCCGTTATAACTAGTATAATTATCATATGGAAGTTTAATGTAGCCGGTGTTTGCACCACAATAAATCTTCTGCATATTACCACCAGTCATATGAAGTTGAACATCTACCCTATCTGTTTGAGACCAACCAACAGGATAATCATAAGTTCCTGATTGGTTTCCGTGTCTCTTAACAAATTCTCTATGGTCTATAAGTTTTGTTGATAAAGATTCATGATACGCCGATGCACCATCAGAACCTTTCGGCCAACTACTCACACTCCAATATGTTCCACTCGCACCAGCAGCATGAGAAGATGTTCCAGATGTCATATAAATTAATTCACCTGTTCTTCCCATATCAATCGCATCTTCAGCGTTTGCTTTGATTCCTCCAAGCATAATTGTACCGTTTGGTAAAACTTGAAGTTGAACATCATTATATGATTCTATAACTTTGAAATATGCAGTTGCACCATCGAGAGAATATATTAAAGGAACACCATCACCAACCGAACGAATCATAATAGGTCCTGTTGTTCCTGTATTTCCTGTAGCACCCAATATTCTTGCTAGTACTCCGTTATCAACTCCTGGATGACTTCCAGGAATTTCAAAGGTTCTTCCTCTTTGTGTTCCATCAGAAGATGTTGATTCTTCTCCCAAAAATAAAACCAAAGACTCTTGTGGGCTTCCACAGATACCTGCATAACGATAATATCTAAAATCTCCTGTAGCGACACCAAATACAGGCGCACCTTTATCATCAAAATGTTGAAAAATTATTGGTGCGGTAGGTCCACAATAACCAAAACCCACACCAGTTGAACCTAGAGGTCCAATAATTCCTGTGATTCCTTTTGGTCCTGTTGCTCCTGTCGGTCCTGTTGGACCTGTTCCACCAATATCACCAACCCTTGGGTCAGAAGGATTTCCGGTAGGACCGAATACTAAAATGTGTGAACTATTGTTTATCATTAACCAACCTTATATTGCTACCAAGAAAAAGGATTATTATCTTTTTCTGTTCTTACATACATCCCATACCACTCTATTTTTTCTGTTATAGTATCGGTATTTCCTAAAGTAATAAATTGTACAATATCTATATCGTTACTTAGAGTAGGACTCAAAGAATATCCAAATTTCCAATTTTTAGGAAATACCTCATAATAAGGATAAGACACCGTTTCTTCGTCTCTATTTATTCTTTCTCCTGTTGTTTTTCCATCAATAACAATCAAAGTAAAACCCGAAGAACTAAACGGTGTAAACTTCTCTAAATATTCATCTGGATTATTAGAAGATTCAGACGAATCTAAAAATCTAACAAATGGTTTTTGTTCATCTGTTGGTGGCCCGCCCCACCACAATTCATAATCTTTATTTGGGTCTACTACAAAAACCGTACCAGATAATCTGCCATAATCTTCTGCTCTTGCCGCTTCCAACGATAATGCATCTATTGGATTTATTTTATAAATAAAAGTATTATATTCTTCATCAAATTGCCAAGGTGAAATCCTAGACGAAACTTCATTATATTTTCGGATTGTTGCTTTCAGTGCATGTGTTGGTCCACCATAATAATGTGTAAGGGTGGCACCAGACAATCCCGTAGTACCCGCACTATTTGCTTTTGCATATACCAAACCACCTGTTGGACCGTGTGCTGTTACTGCATCAAATGTCGTATATCTAACTCGTATTTTATCTTCGTTATCTTCGATACGAAGACCGTTTCCGCCTGTAATACTTTTTAAATATAAAACTCCATTAACACTATCTTTCCATAAAACACCTGCTGTTGCATAACCTGTATTTTCGCCTCTGAGATAATATATTGAATCACCTGTCGGTCCTCGATAATGCCCAGCATCTGCTGTTACTGCTTGACCACCCACATCGTTGTATTGTAATATAAGATGGTGTGCATTTGGACCTGTACTACTATAAGTAACACCGATAACAACAGGACCCGTTTCACCTGTCGGTCCTGTATTTCCTAGAGACCCTGCGGGTCCTGTTGGTCCACTAGAACCAGTAGCAGCATAACCAGATGTTCCGCCAGAATTCCATTCAAAAGGATGAACCCAAGGGTCTCCTGTGGGTCCCTGTGTTCCAATGTTGAATGGATGAGAACTAGAAGACATTTATAAAAATCCTATTCTTCTGCTTTAATTTTTATTGTATTATCTTCTGTTTCTCTGTAAACCGTCCATTGTGGTTCACTACTTACATCTGTTGGAAGATTGGTAAGTCGCAAGTTTCTAATTTCTAATGTGTCTATAAGAGCAGCATACGAATTAGGACTATTTCTTACAATCCAATTTACCGTTAAGTGGGGTGGAAGAACATATTGTCTAACCATTTTTGCAGTTGCTTCATCGTCTGCAACAAAGATTCCGTTTCCACCAAGTCCTTGCTCAAAATTCAAAGGAAAACTTTCAATTCCTCCAACACGATTTAATTCATTTGAATCTTCATCATTTGCATTTTCGTTTGATGCATCTGCACCCATTAAAAATCTACCGTACATATTAGGAACCAAGCAAGAAAATAATCCCGCAACTCCACTGCCTTCTTTGTATATATTAAATGTATTTGAAGCCCCCTCTATATCGTATGGGTCTTCGTAATATGTTGCAGAAGCCGAAGCAGGGCTTGCATCAGTGGAATGAATAAAATTTTCTAAAACATTTTTTGTATAATCATATGTTGCACCCTCTAGCGGTTCAGACCCTCTCATATTTCCGCCTATTGGGTCTATCTCTTTATTGATTACAAAGTTTCCGTTGTTTGGTATTTTGTTGTTATATTCTTGTTTAACATATATCCATTGATAACCATTATCTCCATCAGCAGAAACGCCTGTTACAATACCCGATATGACTCTTGTTCCTGTATTTTGTTCTATTCTTGAACCAATAACCCAACTTGTTTGGTCTGTCTTTAATGCTTCACACCAACCATATCTCATTCCAACTTCATTTTTATAATCAGGATAACTTGTAATGGGTAAACCTTTCCAATCTTTACCACCACCCGAACCATCACCATCACATAAAGACCAACCATCTGGAGGATTAGTTCCCAAATATGATTGAACAGTACCAACAGGAATAAGATTATTCAAAGATACTGCAATGTTTCCTCCTAGCAGACTTCCAACATAATTGGTCACAGAACCAAAAATGTTTCCTTGACTGTCTTCTGCTAATCTTGTAATGACAGGTTTTGCTACCCATCCGTTTGTACTGGGTCTAACATTATCCATCCATCCTGCTGTATATCCACTAAGAAAATATACATCATCGTTTTTTATACCCGCAGGAATAACTCCGGTTGTATTATGAAACCAATTGGTCATATTTACTGTTCCTGCAAGAGTTAATTGAAAGGCATTTGCTCCAATAACCTCAGAAACCACGCCTGAAACTTCCGCATTATATGCATTGTTTGCTTGTGATGAAACATATTCTGCTGTCTCTCCATTAACACCACTATTCCACCGAACAACACTTCCTGCTGTGAAACCGTGTCCTGTTTGCGAAATTATAACTGCTAATTTTGAACCAACAGCATCCGCACCACTAATACACACCGAAGGATTTAGTGATGAGGAACTATTATCTGGATTTGATACTACTGCCATTTTTTATAAAACTCCTAATTTTCTATTACCGGTGATGGAAACGCATTGTTAAAATCTGCATCTGCTTCGTAATGAACCGTAACAGTATCTAACGGAACTGCACCACCTAAAATCTTTATTTCTATTGCATTCGGTGTATCCGAACTATATTTAACATTTATAGAATTTGCTCTTGTTGACCTTCCTCTTCCATCATACCCCTTTGTTCCTGCAACATTTCTTAGGTCGTTTGATGCATCGCGGTTGAATGCTTCATCCGCAATACCTGTTGGAGACCACAACGAACATGTTGGATTTTTTCTCATTCTTTCTGGGAATTCATATACATTTAAATATGAGTTGGGAACAACAAAATTTATACCACTTGTATCTGGATGTGTTCTAGTAGACATCGTGTTAGAACCAGGATGTATTCCATAAACATAACTATGTTGATAATATCTTTGACATTTTCTCAATTCTTCGTTTGGATTAACTAAATTGAATGCTGTTGGAACATTTCCTCGTTCTAATTTTATTTGCGATAAATGTAAATCTTTCATAAAATTAATATGATTATTTGTATCTTGTGTATAAAATGCAAGAGAAGCAAAATGGTCACCAGAAACACCAAGAGATATATTATGATTTGATGCCGATGCACCGGCTGCACTAGATAATTCAGGAACAAAGAACGAGAAGTTATATGGCTCCCAATTAGTAGTCAAACTAAAATCAGAAATTGGTGTTATAATTTCACTCGCCGTAACACCCAACCCCGATGATGATGCATATAAACCACCCGAAGTTGCACCAGGCACTGCACCTGTTGTTCCTGTGAGGTTTTGTATAAATGCAACATGACAATCTCCTGTTGCATGATAATTGTTTGGATTAGCACCTTTAGCATAAAAAGAAACAGTCATAACTTCACCTGCAAAAGAAGTACAATCTTCAATTCTTTGTTCTACTCTACACCATTCATTATTCATAGTACCACCGCTAAAAGTAATACCACCACGAATTATTGAATAATAATCTGGATGATTTGGAATTAAAGTTTCTTTCTTATTAAAACTTCCTCTTGCAATTTTATAATCAAATGAACGAGATGTACCACCAACACTACCTGTAGTTGGATTTATGCTGCCCGTTCCTGTTTGAGATACTCGTAACCATCTATCTGCAAAATAAGCGTTTGCGGTTCCTCCCCACGCATGGGTAGTTCCTGTTCCTCTTTGCCAGATTCCAAAATCAGGATTTATCAATTCGTTTTTATTTACTTGAAGTGCGTTATCATATGTACTTCCTGTTCCCCCAGTTGGTCCTAGAATATTAAGACTTGAACCTATTCTGTGTGAACGAGATTTAAATTGACCACCACCACCTCTACGAGACTCCGCACCCGAAATCACAGGTGCATCTATATTCAACACAACTCTTGTTGGTGAAATCGCATCTAATACTTTGACGGATAAAGCGTTTCCGGGAGAAGTTCTTAAATTTCCGTTTTCGTGTAAATAGTGTGTGCCGGGTTCCGATAAAACACCAGAACTTAATGTTACCGTTCCTGATGTAGCAACTCTAAAATAATTATTAGTTGCATCTACATAAGTTATCATTCCTAAAACATGAGATTTCTCTAAAACTGTGGAATCTGCTAAATTTAAACCGGATGTCTGTTGTGGGTCTACACAAACAATATTTCCTTCTACAAAAGTTTGTGAGGATGAATCATAAGAACGAACAAACGAAGTTAATTCTCCACCACTTGCACCACCTGCACCACCTGCACCACCACCGGTGCAACCTGTACTAGAATTATACTGACCTCGATAGGGAAGAATAATACCAGAAGTTTTTCCTGTTGAAACTAAAACAGGTCTATTAATATAACCTGCAACCCTTGGTTCTTGGAATTGTATTTTTCCTCTATCAGCACTATTGTATATCGAAAGAAAGTATACATTGCCGGGTACTAGTCCCTCTGTATGATTTTCTACAAGAGCCGTATTCCATTCGGAAACTGTTCCTGTAATTTCTCCCATATATGTTATATCAAATGTGTCGTTGTTTACAACTCTTGATATAACACCAATTACTTCCGCAGCACGGATACCATCTCCATGTAATTCGTTCTCTCCTGCGGCAGAGGCATATGTATATCCCTGAGTCGTTCCGCTATATCGAATAACATTACCAAAAGCAAATCCGTGATTATTTTTTACAATTCTTTGTTTGTTTGCACCTTTCACGATGTTTACATAACCGTCTGATTGGAACTCTACGAGTGCCCCTGCTGTATTTCCTATAACAAGAGCGTTGGGTGCTGTTTGGTCATTAAAACCGCCTGTACCTGTCCACGGGTCTCCTGTAGCACCAACCCTGTCCCCTCTACCATCAACTTCAAGATAGTTGAACCCATCAAGAGTAGGTCCAAAGTACATCCGTACAACACCACCTTTTACCCCTCCTTGTTCAGAATTCCAATCATGTTTATTTTTTATATCTGCACTGCAACCTGTATATCCGTATGGTCCGTGTGGATAATCATCACCGGTTGAACCTTCTGAAGTTCTTCCCGTAAATACTTCTTGGTGATTTAATCTACCCTCTAACCACAATGCTTCTTTTGTTCGCCATTTTCCTTCTTTGTGTATAAGATATGGTCTATCAAAAACAAAAGAATTATAAAAATCTCCACCATCGTCAATTGGTTTATCAATTGATGCTGGATTTGGTCCTGTTGCACTACCACCAATAATCAGCCCAGAATAATCACATCCAACCGCAGGAGATTCGTTTGTGTTTAGAATAATAAGATTTTCATCAAAATTATGTCCAACAGTTACCCCACCACTTATAGCATCTACACCAATAAGATTACCGGCAACTCTGAGTTGTCCACCAATACTAAGATTATTACAGAAAGTAGAATGTGTTCTTAAAACATTACCAGAAAATGCAACTGCAAGTGTACCACCAGTACCCAATGCCATCATCATTCCATCACCGGGTGTTGCACCATATACATGAAGTTGATTTAACTTTTCGATAATTTCGGTGTTTGTTTTCACTCTCCATGATTCAAAAGTATCATTTAGTTCTACATCACCAATAACATAATCTTTACCATAAACACTTAAAGTATATCCACGAGCCCCACTATACTGGTCATAAGAATGGACACCATATTCACTGGGATAAATACTTCCAGTACCACCAGGCAATGCCCATGAAGCATGCGTAGTACCACCTATACCTGCTAGTCGATGACCACCATAAGCATATGTGTATCCTGTACAACCTCCGAAATATCCTCTTCCTGCCATAAGTATTTATCCTATACTGGTGTTCCTGTGTCGTAATAATAAGGCGTACCGTTTTGAAAGTACGCTATGTTTGCTGCGTTTGCTGGTAAAGAACCTTCACCGACAATATATGAACCTGCTGATATAATATTTATCTGATATCTTGAAGCACCTGGTGCTGAATAATTAGAATATCCTTGTGCATTATCTTTTAATTCTCCGTCAACTTCAACCTTTGCAAATCCGCCTGTTGGTGGAAAAGGATTTCCATCTGGATTTACTTGTACTTCTTCCCATTGAATATATATGTTGGTATCAAAGTCTGGAGAAAGATTTATATTTGGAATAATTATTTCTGATTTGTTGTAAATAAAATAACCCAACTCTTTATTTGTTGGTTCTATATAAACATACCCCAAACCAAGGCTACCTGTCCAAATAACACCTGCTGGAGAAAACCCAAGTGTAGCATCTATAATACTTCCACTTTTCAAAAATCTTTTTGCGAGGGCGGTGATTTGAGATTGTAGGATGGTTTGTACTTGGGTTAATTCTCTTGCTTGTATTGCAAATCCTGGACGAAATCCCATTTGAACATAATTATTTGCTATGTCCCAATCGTCTAATCCCGAATCTTGTACTCTGTAAAAAACTGTCATTTTATCTCCTATCCTATCATAAATGCTAAGGTTAAAGTATGTCCTATTTGTGCAGCAGCATCTGCGTTAAAACTAATATCATCAAATACAAAAGTATGTAGGACTTCTGTATAGTTTCCTAGAGAATCTTTTCCCATAGAAAGAGGTGTTTTTTCAACATCTAATATTTGTGTGTTGCTTGGAGTGTTTCCTGTTGAATAAGATGTTGTATATTTACCAGATACAAATGTATCGGGAGAAACTTCTCCAAATAATTTATCAGTTGTTGATACTGTTTTAGACCCTTGACCTGTTATATTTATATTTCTTCCACCATCAGCGTTTGTATTATTAGAAGTAATCGTTCCGACACTTCTATTAGACGAAGACACACTATTAAAATAATCTCCTGACTTCATTGCAGCAGATACAGAATTGTCTTGTACCTTTATTTTTGTTGCAGCAGAAAAATAAGTTGCTTGTATTGATTGTTTTCCAGGAGAAATAGTGTCTGATATCGGTTTATCTTTATATAATGGATTTTTCACAATAGATGCAGTATTCCACTCTGTACCATCTGTATATTTTTCAAACATTTTTGGGTCTAACACCATAAGAAACATAGCCCTATTAGCATTCAGCAAACCAATTGCATCACCAAAACCATCTTCTGGAGAAGCAATAGCATAAACAAAAGGACCTCGAATATCAGAATCTATTGTACTTGCTGCACCACCAACTATATGTGTTGAGTCATATCCTGTATTATTCTGAGAAGCGGTAGACGGTTCTGTACCCATAGAAAATACGTTATTCATAGGATAACCTTTTCCCCTTTCTACAACATCTACTCTTTCTAATTTATATCCTCTTTTGTTAGAGTCTACTTCTTCTGATGGGCCAATATAATCAAAAACAGCATCTAGTTGTGCGGGATTGTCTGTGTCTGACCACAAAACAAACAAAGAACTTGTTGCAGTATCCCACCTTATATCTTTCATATCATCTTTCTTTATTTCGACACGAATTAGTTCACCACCATTCGATAACCCACGCTTTTCGACTTCATATTTAAGATTATATGGGTTGGTGGTAGAAAGTTCATCTATTTCTATTTGAGTTTTTCTATCTTGAACAGGCATCCAATCAACACCACCAAGATTTCTTTTATAATTATTCATAATTCCCGATATAGAATAAAGATATTGCCAAAGATAGTCATCATCAGTTCTAAACGGTTCTGGTCTGGTTCCTGTTGGTGCAACACCAGATATAGAACCATTGTTGTTGTCTAAACACAAATAAACTTTATTATTATGTTCACAATAATATGCTTGACTTTCTTGGTCTTTATTTGGGTCCCACGAAATGAACATAACCCTTTTCCATTTTATATGTTTACACACACGCATAGGTGCAGAATACTCTGGAAGAACCAAACCAACATCACCATAAAAACCATTAATAGATGCCGCATAAGAACCAGAACTAGGTGTTATACCGTGTTCATTCTGTTGTTTTCTCCCTAAAATTATTGCATAGGTAGTATCCGAAAACATATCTGTAAATGCTTTTGCAAATGCCCAGTTTGCTTCTCCTGCCAATCTACTTGTTGCCATTTTTATTTTCCTTTTTAGAATCCACAACCATCTGTACCTTCTTCTAGGTCATTTGGTGAACCTGTTACTATATCTATGGGAGATATGTATATGAATTGTCCTAATTGTATATCTTTAAATTTCATTCCGGTCGGAACCTCATTAGTCCATGAATTTGGATGATGAAATACTTGAAATAAGTTTAATCCAAATTCGGTAGCAGCAGTTCCTCCTGTATGACCAGTTCGCCCAAGGGGTGTTAGATTCGGGTCATGTGCGGCAGTTATAAGTGCTGCTTCGTTTTTATACCATAATCCCCCGCTATCTTGTGTATGTTGAATTGTATATGTTGAACCTGCTGCACGAACATATGGATTCCAACCACAAGGATATACATCATCAGTACCACTACCAGAAATTCTAAGATTCATCTCTGTTTCAAATCTATATGGTGCATAAAATCCTGTTATTGGAGTTTCTACTTCAAATATATCTCCTGTAGTACCAGGTTGGTCAAATTCATCCCATATTGTGTGGTTTCCCGCAGCATATAATCCCGATGGGTGTATTAGATTTTTCACATACGGCCAATATGTTTCCCACGAAAGATTAGAATCTATTAAATATGAATAATCTTGCCAAACTTTACTATCTTGTATTTTACTCAATCCACTTATAGTTCCAAACTCATCATCATAATAAACACCACAAGGACTTCCCGGTGAACAGTTTTGTGGGCAAGGTGGTAGACCATATGTATTACCTTCCGTAGCCCAACAATTATTGCATGGGCTATCGGCAGCAGTAGAACCGTAATAATAACATGGTGTGCCTGTTGTTCCTGCGGATGCTCCTCTGAACGGTGCATCGGAACATCTTATAAGTCTAACTTTTGGATATGAAATATTTACCCAAGAATCATAAAACACCCTGAAGAAATAATCATATACTTCTTCGATGCTTTTCATCTGATACATTTCCTTCACAAATCTAAGAAAATTTCTAACATCAACCTTACAAGAAGAAGGATTAACAAAGTCTACCAAAACCTCTACCTCTGCTTTTTTTTGTGATGGGGCAAAGTCGAATGGACCAATACCATATCTCTTTACTGTTAAATCCGGAAACCCTTCTGCAAAAACATCTTTGAAAAGTTTGATAAAAACATCAGGTGTAACATCAACATCTTTGATGGATTCGATAATAGCCATATCATTTTCGCAACCCAACCACTGATAAAACAACTCTATAAATTTTACAAATCTGGGATGATTATTTATAACCCAAGAAGGCATTCTATCTTTAACAAAGAAGTTAAAATTAGAAATACAACCGTCATCATAATCCACAGAATTAATATAATTCCAAACCTCTTCATATATTGAACCAGTTTCTCCTCCGGCTTTTCCTTCTAATATTCCTGATATAGTCATTATTGTTTTCCTGTTACCTAATCAACAAGTTGAATTATGTCATTGACAAGAGTAAGTATAATTCCCATTTTAGGATTTACGTTGTTTGATTTTGGTCGTACCCGAACATAAAAATTACTAATAAATTCAATACCATCAATCTGAACATTTCCTGTATTTGCATTTACCGAACCAACATTCAAAGATATCAAAGTACCGTCAGAAGAATAGTGTCGAATATTACCAGCACCATCATCTCTTAGATATCCTAAGATTTGATTGCCGTTTATATTTGCAGTGAAATTGTTACTACGGAGAACAGACCCTACCAAACCACCAGACTCGACCAACGGATTACTAAAACTAATAGAAACTGCATTTATAGGATTACTTTCTGATGCACCAAACTGTTTTCTTAAATATACAACAAGAGTTTCACCAATCAAGCCTGTGTCTAATTTTAATAGTTGGTTTGCAAAATCAGTAAAATCAAAATTAGACTCGAATGTGTCTAACCTATAATTATTAACAAAAGAAATTACTTTATCCGACAATTCTGATAACGAACTAGAAGTTTCATCTAAATTATAAAATACAGAACCATTTAAAATTACTTCAACCACCGATGGGTCTACAAATTCAGGAAGAATAGAAACCACCGATTTGTCTCTGAATATTTGAACAATATCATCTTTTTGTTCTTGTGTTAATAATGTTCCATCCTCTGCAACCGCAGAAACAAAAACTCTTCCGTATTGTGGTGGGTCGTTATCTTCTCCGCCCCAAGTTTTTGATACAATTCCTCTTCTTTCTTGACGAAGTAATGCTTTATAGTCTTTGGCAGTAACTGCTCTTCCTTGTGTTTGAAAAAACAACGGTGCATGTGTTCTTATGGAATCTACTGATTCTTTGTTTATACCGTTTCGGGAAGGAGATATTGTTGAAACCACACTAACACCATCAACGGAAGTAGTAAAGGATGTTACACCATTTCCATCGGTTCCGGCAGTTATCAAATAATCAAACGATACTTGCGAATCATGAACAGGAGATTTTCCTATAACACCATCTCCAAAATAAATTTCATAACCACCATCAAAAGATGTAGTCAAAAAGAATACTTTCTCTCCTGCTGTTACACCTGTTACATTTCCATCTACTTCATCAACTATTCTCCATCTGTTGAAACCACTACCCTCATTCACGTTAACCTTTAATGTTGTAGTATCAATATCTCCATGTGGTATTCTAAATCTTTGATGTGATATACCACTATCAACAGTGTCTTGCTCTGGTGGAGTTTCTATTCTATTTCCTTGAATCAGTTCTATTGTTGTATTTTGTGAGTCGGGTAAGTTATAAGATTTAATAGGAGTCCAATTCAATCCACCACCAAAAAAGGCATCGCCGTAAACGACGACATTAGAACCTGAAGATGAAACTTCTATTTCTGTCCTTGCACCTCTTTTTGAAACCGGAACATAAGAAAGAGGTTTTACCAAAGAACCTATGGAATCTCTTTTTGTTGCTGTATCTAAAAAAGATTCATTTGCTACCATGTTTGCATAATAAGAATAAAATGTACTATTATATGATAACACATCTATTAGTGTAGATAATGCTGAACCTTCAAAATCAAAATCTGTAAATACATCAGAACCCTCAAAGAAATCTCTAATAGAATCTCTAATGTCAACAAATCCTAATTTTCCTAAATTTATAACTGGGTTGTCTGTGGTTGAACCTTTAATGTATACCATTTATCTTAATCTCTCCATTTGTATTTTTACAGAAACATCTTCCGAAGATACATTCCCACCAACAGGATTTATGGTGAATATTACTTCTATATTTAATTCTAAATAATCTTGGTCTTCAGAAACCAAAACTTCCTTTACTGTTACTCTTGGTTCCCATTTTTCAAGTTGCTTCTTAATAGATTCTTTTGTACTCCATCTAGCCCAAGGGTCTTCAAAACTTTCAAAAAGCAACTTTCGTATGTTACATCCCATTAATGGTTTCCAAGGTCTTTCATAATGATTGGTCATAACAATATTTTTAACAGACTGTTTGATAGCATCTACATCAAACTTTCGTACAACATCTCCATTAAGTCCTTGCAATTGATATAAAGGACTTGAATCGAAAATAAAATCCAAGTCTGAATATATGTAATTTCTATCCCCTAATCCTCTATAGTTAGAAGTAGGGCTAGAATCTCCTGAATATCCCGAACCGTATCGTCCCATGTTCTGTTCCCTTTAATAACATTATATGTATAAGTGTTACTGTTCCTTTACTTGACTATCTCTCATAAGTGTTATAATAGATATAGCCACCATTGATGAACCAAAACTGTGTTTCATGGCAGAAACCAACCACTTCCCATTCAATTGATGAATGTCTTCTGTCTCTATATCATCGGTGGAAACAGAGGGTGGAAATTTCAACTCAACCACATCTCCAATTCTCAAATCAGAATTAGATGCAACTGTTATTTGTATCTGTTGTGATTTTAATAATTCTAACTGTGCATTTCGTAGAAGTGGTGTTTTCAACGGAGTATTCCAATACCGAGCATCAATACTTCTTATATATTCCAAATATTCTGGATATCTTTTTCCGTGATGAGGAAAATTACACTTTTCGATATAGTGTGGTTTGATTATTTTATTTTCTATTCCGTCTATACATCCACATGGGTCTGCTGTATGTCCACCGAAAGAACCAAACCAAGGTGATTGTGGATTTTCTATTTTTATAACACCCTCATCGTCTATCTCTATATCGGGACATCTATATGCTCCAATAACAGATTGATATGGTGGTGTCGCAGCAGAATATTGTGTGTATGGTGTTGGGACATCGCCCGTTGTTCCGCCAAAAGGAACTCTATCATTAATATTACTAAAATCTTTATCCAACCATTCTGTTGGTAACCACCCGTACCACCAATAATTATTTAAATCACATCCAGACCATTCTGCTCCCAATACCTCTTCTATCAACTCACATTCTAACGGAATTGCATTTATTTTTTCTTTGACATGTGAACATGTTACTTCTTCTCCTGTTGGTCCAACAACTCCCTCTACCTCTTCCTCAACTAATTTTTTATAAATCTGCCATTGTTTATATTTGTCTTCGGCTTCTTTTGCTTCTTTAATCTTTTCTATAATTGGACCACGGATGTCTTCTATAATTTTTTTCATAATTTCAACATCAAGTTCTGTGTGGCTGTACCAATTATTCAGTGCATTTCCTACACCAATATTACTAGAATAACCAAAACCATATCCATTAAATTTTTTAGTCAAATCCGTGACCGCAGGAACAGCATTTCCTGGTCCAATCATAGGATAATATGGATATGCTTCTACATGCTTCCACTTATCATAATCCTCAAAATAATCATAAACAATTTCCTCTTGAATGAAAAATTGTTCAGGACTAACAAATCCACGATAATAATCAAAAGATTTCATATCATAATGACATTCGGGTCGTATACAATTATATTTTGATTCGGTCATATATTATGTATCATACACACTCGAAATTATCACAAGTTGTATCATCTCCACCATAATATCCACCATCTACCAAACACTGTGAATAATCATAATCATTATAACACGAACCACTTATACAACATACACCTGTACTACAATTACATTGAACCTCCTCAAAACATGTAATATCTTCACACTTACTATCAAATCCATACCACTCGCCATCACAAATATCAGGAAACTGTGTCTCTGCACAATGACCATCTGTAAAACAACACGCACCTGTTGGTGGACACTCTTCGCACTGGGCACAACAAGTCCCAGAACCACTGCATCCAAAAGACCCATTTGTACAAACACAACATTGACCATCTGGACAAGGCTCATAGTCTTCCGGATTGTTACAGTTCATGGGATGACAACAAGTGTCGCCCCCCCAAGGACAATTTACACACTGACCCTCTATACAACAAAGAGGTTCACAATCAGAATTTTCCTCACATTCATCACCACCACCACCGCCGCTATCATCACATTCTTCACATACTCCATCATTACAACACATATCATCTTCACAATCAGTATGTAAACAACAGTCGCCGCAACATTCCCAACAAGGACAACTACAATCCCAAATTCCGCCTAAAAAATCACAATGACAGTTATTTATATTCCAACAAGAATACCAACCAAAATGACACGCACACTCTTGGTCGGGTGTTTCACACTCAATTTCATCAGGCCAAACACCAGGATAAAAGTCTCCACCCACCTCACCACAACTTTCATCATTTGTTCTAGAAGCACGTTTATAACAAAGTTGACTAAGACAGCATGTTGGATAATAACAACAAGTCCCCATTACGGGAGGTTCTGGGTAATCGCACAATCCGTCTACACATTGTTGACCACCACCTTGAAATGAACCCTCTGCACCACAGCATTCATGACAAGGCAATATAACACAACCACCATCATTAGGTAAACAACACGCACCATATCCAGTACATACACAATCAAGTCCTTCTGGTGGGTCTCCCAATCCTCTAAAACCCCCCACTATTGTTTCACATGCAGTATCATCTCCCTGATATATTCCGTTTTCGTTAGCACATTCTTCTTGTAAATAAGTGTTTATACATGTTACATCATCCTCGTTTTCACAAAAACAACACGCACCCCTAACATGAAAACAATTAACAAAAGGGTCTGCACATAAACTATCTGTGCCTTGATATGTACCACCAATACCACCATCTTCAACGCTTCTTTCACATAACTTTTGAGTTACATTATCTCTACATGTTTCATTGGGTAAACAACACGCTCCCCTATCACAACAACACGGTCTCTTCATAATATATCCCCTAAATTATGATTGTAATTTACAATCATCACCAGAATCTTCTTCATCACATTCACCATCTTGCATATTAGAAGCACTAAAGAAATAATGCGGTCTGTTGTTCACATCCTTGTATATTTTCATTTCAACAATTGGAAACTTTTTTCCAACTTCCATATTATCAAAAACTTCTTCGATGTCTTCTTCTGTATTATTATAATTTACATTTGAAGGTTTTGAACCTCGTATAGGTTGAAGTTTATAACAACCATCTTCCCACAATACAGTATCAATTCTAAATCCTGGTGCTTCCCATCCAATCCTCGAAGAATAATCCCAAACATTATCATTACCTGTTTCTATTGTGTTATGTGCTGGTTCAAAAAATAACTGTCCTGTATTTACAATACCATTTTCTGTAAACTGAACACTAGAACGAATAGGATTTTCACTCAACGGTTTAATTTTAAATATTGGAGTATGGTTTACATAATCATATTCCAAATATACCTCTGAAAATGCATAATGCCATCTATGAGAATCTTGTCCACTACCTGCTCTTCTAAAACCATGAATAGCAGCAGGAAACTTATCAAGAAATCTACAATTTACCTTGTAATAAAATGTATCGATACTGCCTATCATCCAATTAGGGTATTTTTCACTATCAATTCTTGGTTTATAGTATTTCACAACAGAAGCAAATGCACCTCTTTGTTGTAATTGTAATTGGTTACCTTGTTCTAATATAGTCAAGTGTTGTACTTGTGAATCTAATTCTTTACACTTTCCACCAGAAGTATTGTCTGCCGATACAATTTCGCAGTAGGTTTTTTTGGGTTCATTTTCCATAAAACTTTCAATCGACTTAAATTTCCACCCATAAATATCTTGATAAAATACAAAATTGGCAGCATTTATATTTTCTTTTGATATAGAATTTTCTGCAAGTTGATTTATAAGAGTAAACACATCCTGTGGTCCATCTTTTCTAAGTTTAGGATAACTAGAATATTTTGGACGATACATAACATCATTTGCTGTTTCTTCTATCTCTGTATCATAATCTCCACCTTGTCCTGTAAGCCATGTGAAAGGTTCATTTCCATCAATTATATTTTTTACAAATTTATGGATTTTTCCTGTGAATTCTTCTTTTAAATGATTGTCGTCTACCTTTCCTGCTACATGTGATATTGTACTAAAAGATAATTCCCACCATTTCTTTCCCAAACCATCTGGTCCTACTCCGTGTATTTCTTTTGAATGAAAAACATATAAAGGCGGTACTAACAATATTCCCGATGCCTCAATTTCTAAATCTAAAAGAATTACCTCTTCTCCTACCAAAGGCAATTTAGCACCAATATCATATTTGTCAGACAATAATAATTTACCTGCCAAAGACGGTTCAAACATATCCTCGTATATTTCTACCTTTTCCAAAGCACCTTCTTCTATAACATCAATGATTCCGCCACCACGCAACCCTTCAATGGTAAGGTTTTTTATTTTTATTTGTCCTTGAAAATTGGGGTCTGCCATTATAAAATCCTATTCAATAAATTATATCTGTGATAATTGGTGTATTACCAGAGGGAAGACCAAAAAAAGAACTCTTGTTTGTTTTCCTAGTAACAGAATTAAATGTTGCATAAGTTAGTTTTCTGTTTCCTAATAATTCTACCAACAAGTCATATGCATCTTCTTTGAAAGACGGGTCTAATAACTTGATTCTGCTTTTAGAATAATCATCAAATGTTTCTTTGTTTACAACTGCTGTAAATGCTTTTGCATAAGTAGAACCACTACTTCCGCTTCCCCCCAAAACCGCATTGATAAGAGTACCCGAAATAGAGTTTGTGATATCTCCCTTGTTATATAAAGGTCCACTGGGTTTTATAATTCTTTCTTCTATACTATAACTTGGGTGGACTATTCTGCCACTTCTATTATCAACAAAATGACTTATAGAATCTCCACTGTCGGTTAAAGATAATAAAATTTTACCCCAGTATGCAAGTCGAGCAGGTTCATTTTTATTTTTGACAAGAACACCAATGTCATCTCCCACATAAAACCCACCACCTTGAATTTCAGATAATGTTGCTTCCCTAAAAGAACTTCTCCATTTGTTTATTTTTGCTGTTGCAAAATTTGAATCAGAGGGTTGAAGGGGTTGGGGTTGAACCCATGTTCTGTAACCTGTGCTTATTTCTCTTGTTCCTGCACTTTCGTCCCTTATTTTTACAATAATATCGCCCTGTTTAAAATCTAAATTTATGTCTCCACCTTCTCTTTGAATATAAACCATAGGAACGGGTTCGGCATCTTCACCGGGAATTGATTTATAATCTAAACCTAATCTTGGTAATTCATTGAATGGATTTATAATATTATTATATAATAATACCAACCACCACCAATCAGAAGAACCATAGTGCTTATAAGCAATAATATCGGGAGTATCTCCGTGCTTCATTGTGTATGTTTCGTATGCTCTGTTTGTGAAGATATCGTCAAATAAAAACTTAACACGAATAAAAATATCTAAAACATCTTGGTCTTCTACACCAATGCTTCGGAAATTATAATCTACTGTTGGAAATTTGTCAAAATACATATTATGTCCTTTTAGGGGTTTTTGATTGCATCGCTACCTTGGTGTTGCAATGTTACTTCCGTAAAAGTAATATCTAAATTGAAGAAAGGTGGGGCACCAGAATTACTAGAAAATGTTGCTGCTATACCTGCTCCTGTATAGTTCATGTTGATATTGGTTATTACAGATTTACCATATTTTCCGAAACTTTTTAGTTCACCACCAGAAGAACCAACATTTTGTATTTCAAATTCATGTGGCATTTTATAAAGTAAACCACCGTGTCCTAGTTTCGGATATGACCATTTTCTCAAACTATCATATATCTCCTTTAATCCATCTGCATCACCCTGACTATATGGAGTAAGTTCCCAGTGAAAAGAAAAACTCCTAAATGCAGGTGCAGTGTACATTTGCTCTGACCTCGGATTTACAACCATTCCGCTCAACCTTCCGGCTTCTGCTCCTGCTCCTTTAGAAACCAAATCCAAAACAATTTGCGATGCGCCTTTGGCAGAATTTAATATATCACTCCACTCGAACCCTGTTGTACCTATACCCCTAGACAACGCATGAGATGCTTTAAAATCATGTGCAGCATAATTATGAGAATTATTCTCTACAATAGCATTTGGTGCAACTATTTGGACTTCCCCCACTGGTTTGCCCCAATTGGTGGTGACATCTTGGGCTAAATTATTAGCAGACTCATGTGCCTTGATAGACATCCAGTTGGGTATTTCATCCTGTACTGTTGTAGGGAATCTCATTTGTGTTATCCTTAATTTTAATGAATTCTATAAATATATATGGAGAAAATAATTTTATGGCGTACAAATCAAAGTATAATCCCAACAACGCATCAAAATACATAGGAAATGTAAATAATATTGTATGTCGCTCATTGTGGGAAAGACGGGTATGTAAATATTTAGACGAAAACAAGAACATATTGCGGTGGGGAAGCGAAGAAATATCCATTCCGTATTATTCAAACGTAGACAAAAAGTGGCATAAGTATTATCCAGATTTCCTTATTGAAAAAATAAACAAAAATAATACAATAGAAACCCTAATAATAGAAGTAAAACCAAAAAAACAGACAAAACCACCAAAGAAACCAAAAAGAAAAACAAAGAACTATATCAAAGAATGTATGACATACGAAATAAATTCAGCAAAATGGAAGGCTGCAACAAAATATTGTAAGGAAAACAAATGGAAATTTATTATTATAACAGAAGACGATATTCTGTTATAAAGCATACATAGTATATGAGCCTAGGAATTGACCAATTTGGAACATGGCTAGATACAGGTTTTCATAAACCCAGTCTATACAGTGTGTCTATTACATCCACCCCCTTAACAGAAAAAAACCTCATGGCGGAAACTGTTACCCTTCCGGGAAGAAGTCTTGCTACATTACCAAGAAGAACTTTTGGTCCTCAAAGAGAAGTTGCATACGAAAGACTATTTTCTAGTGATTTGGATATAGGATTTGTGTTTAAAGAGGATGAACCGATAAGAAGAAAACTTGAAGAATGGATGGATTTAATCATTGACCCCAACAACAATCAACTAAATCCAGAATACTTTGATTATGTTGGAACAATGACTATAAAATTAGAAAGTTCGTTCTCACCTCTTTTGCCATCCTTTGAAATGGAAGTATTGGAATTGTATCCAAAAACCATAAATCCAATACAACTAGGATATAACATGAATAATGATTATGTGAGACAAACTGTATCATTCGCTTTCCGGGACTACATTATCAAATAAAAAGGAATATATAATGTCAAAAATAAACGAATTATTAAAATCAGAAATACCCACATACACAACCACTCTTCCAACAGATGGAAAAGAAATCAAATTTAGACCATTCAGAGTAAAAGAAGAAAAAATCTTATTGATGGCAGTGGAAGAAGGTACTGAACTTGGTATGATTCAAGCAATGATTAATATAGTAGAAAGTTGTTGTGATAATATAAAGAATGCAGGAAATCTTGTTTCTGTAGACCTTGAATGGTTGTTTCTTCAACTGAGAATCAAGTCTATCGGTGAAACGGTAGAACCCCTTATTACTTGTCCGTTTACTGATGAAAAATTTCAAGCAGAAATAAATTTATTAGATGTAGAAGTTGTAAAAAAAGAAGATTTATCAAACAAAATTAAAATTACAGACAACATCGGAATAACTCTAAAACACCCAACAATGAACACCATATTCAAAAACGATTTTCCTGATTTTTCTGATATGGGCATTGAATCTGCACTAAAAATAATAGCAATATCAATAGAAGAAATATGGACTGATTCAGAAATATTCAAGAATGATGAATTAACACTAGAAGATAAATTAGAGTTTATAGAAGGAATGTTACCAGAAAAATTTGAATCGTTGGTTGAATTTTTTGAAAACTCACCAACCCTTCAATATGAACTTAAATATAAAACAAAGGATGGAGAAGAAAGGGAATTGGTGATGAAAGGAATAGCGGATTTTTTCGGCTAATCCTTTCCCACACATCGTTATATTCTCATTATGTTTATAACTTCAATCTGAAACAACATCATGGTTGGGGAATAGAAGAATTAGAGAATATGATACCTTGGGAAAGGGAGATATATATGTTACAGATACAAAAATGGATTACAGAGGAAAACCAAAAAACACAAAGTAGGTTATAATTATGGCAAAGAAACAAACAAACAACGATGATATACTATCAAAAGTATCTAAAGATATTTCTATTGATACTGCCAATGAAGTTGCAAAAATAATCAATCAAGAAGATAAAAAAAATACAACCGAAAATAATAAAGAAAAAACAGAAAAGAAAAATACAGAAAAAGAAAAAGAACAAAGAGAAAACAAAGAAAATAAAACACAAAAGAAACGAGATGAAAAAAGAGATAAACTTCTCAAAGAAATAAAGAATCAAACTTCTGGTGGTGCATCATCCAACAAAAGTGTTTTTGGAACAAGCAGATTAGGGGCATTTGCAGATACTCTTTCTGATGAAATAAAAGACTCAACAATAAAACAAACAAAATCTATACTTCAAACATTTAATCCTTTAGAGCATGTTAAGAGTATGTGGGGTATGCTTCCGGGTTCTGGTGCCATAGGTAAAGCATTTGGAGCAGCAACCAGCGATTTTAAAAAAGAAGAAAAAGAGGATACCAAAATAAATGAAGATGGTTTAGAGGTATCAGAAGAAAACTCTGAAAAACTTACCAATATAAATACCACATTTTCAGACGGAATTGAAAAAATTTACGGTGTTTTAGAAACAATAAAAGAATCTTTTATTAGAACTAAAGAAACAACATCCGATAAAAAATTATTAGCAAAAGAAAATGCAAACGAAAATAAAAAATTGCTAAGAGGAATAGGGAGAGGTGGTGTTGTTGCAGGTGGTGTTGCAGGTGGTGCAGGTGGTGATAAAAAATCATTTGGCGAACAGGCTATGGACCTTGGTAAAGATGCAGCAAAACTAACACTTATACAGAAAATGGGTGGTTGGGCTTTAAAGTTAGGTAAAGGATTGTTAGGAGGTGTAGTTGGTATGCTTGGTTTTAAAGGACTTGCATCCACACTTAAAGGAGGAGGGGCAGCAGCAAAAGCAACAGCGAGTGCAGCAACAAAGGGACCAGGAATAATTTCAAGAACCCTTGGTGGTGTAAAAAATTTAATTTTTGGTAAAAGTTTTAAGGGAGGACAATTTCTTCCCGGTGGTGGTCGTGCCGTGGCAGGAGGTCAACGTGTTGGTGGTTTAGTAAATTGGATAAAGAACGCGGCGGGTGTTAGCAGAAGAACTGCGGATACTGCAAAAATATTAGATAAAACTTC
>Ga0098061_1000254_pt1 | contig 24620 bp, 7 predicted proteins | sample 22_taG_FD_92579 | JGI IMG/M metagenome (GOLD analysis project Ga0098061, IMG submission 92579) | Marine viral communities from the Subarctic Pacific Ocean - 22_ETSP_OMZ_AT15343 metaG | ecosystem: Environmental > Aquatic > Marine > Oceanic | place: Subarctic Pacific Ocean | collected 2015-01-20
ACAACTTATCTTGATTTGATTTTCAATAAATATGGCCAAGCATATTCAAGCGGACAAAGAGTGCCTGAATACGATTTAAAAATTGCTAAAGGTGTGTTAAAAAATCATATTCCCTCGACGGAGCAGGTTGGCCACACAGCCGAATGCGAAGCCAACTGCCTACAAACCCACAGCGCCACCACAATCATCCCAAGCGCCGTGGGCTCTATCGCACCTTTTTCTGCAATGTCGGTACAAGATTGTAACAAAAATCCATTGGGATTGGTAAAATACGAGACGTCTCAATTTAATAGCGTTATAATAAACCCGGTAAGAACAAGCTTTTCATGGGGTACAAAAAAGATGGGAGAATATTTGAAAGGCATTGATGATCCTTTATGGTTAAAAACAAAAGATAAGATCAGGCTCGTTATTAAAGACATATCTCCTGAAAAAGCAAATGGAATTGACAAAGTGCAGGGGCACAGATCGCACAGAGAGGGTATCGACGTCGGCCTAAACCTACCACAAATAGGGATTCCAATACCTGAACGAAAACGAATTAAATCGCCAGATTTAGATGTAGACGCTATGTTGGTATTTATGATATTGTCGAAAATACATGATGCAAAAGTAATATTTTTAGATCAGAAATTTTTTCGAGCCATTGAAGACAGGGCAATGTTTATTGCTAATGACGGCCCGGGCGTCCTCAAAACCGATTCTGCATATAAATTATTTTTTAAGAAACATCTTTTTGGAAAACCCAACTTTGCAAAGGATTTGATGCAGCTTTTACAACACAAGCGCGGCTATGAAGATCGCCTGCAAGTAAGAATAGTACGAAAGTGGGCGTCCCATGAAACTAAAGATTATCCCAAATGGGCACTGAAACGCCTCAAGCGCCTAGGGTGTAACTATCGGGGCGCCGCAACCGCTTAAGGAGACAAGCAGTGACTACAAGCAATACCATAAAAGCGAGAGCAAAAGGGCTTGATCCCAAGGACGGCACAAACGCTAGCGCCACCGAAATAGAAAGTACTATTGGCATAGACCACACATTAAATGTTCAGAAGATTCCAGAGTATAAAAAAACTGAATATGAAGTACTTATCAAGGGCCCATACGCATCTCACATTTCTTTAGGGGCCGACAGAATTAACCAACACAAGACCATGTCACATGGAGACGGCAAGGGCGCCATGGGTGTTTTTGCAAGCTCCCACATTGATCTTGTTGCAGGTCTTGATTCAGTCGATACATATAAAGAAAGAGTGCCAGAAGTGCCAGTAAATCCTGATGCGTTTCGTGATGCCTCACGAGTATATATTTCTGAAAATTGTGACGTTGATAAACAATTTATGTGTTCCGAGGGGTCAATTGGAAATGTAGAAAGTAAAGCGGCCGTAGTCGTAAAGTCCGACCACGTTAGAATAATCGGTAGAGAAGGTATTAAAATTATAACCGGTACCGATACTTGGAATTCAAGAGGCCGCGAATTATTCGGCGTCCCCACTATTGATCTTATTCCCGGCAACATAGCAACAAAGACTGTCGATGGTATGGATTTAAAGCTAGCATCTGGACATAACATACTACAGCCTGTTCCCCGCGGCGATCATTTAGTGGCTTGCTTTGAAGACCTGATTGAAAAAATTGACGGGATAATTGGAACAATAGATTATTTTTTAAAAGCACAACAAAGATTTAATAGCAAAGTAATGATGCATGTGCACCCCGATTATGTGGCAAAGGCCATCGGCGGAACCGCCAACGGAAATTTCAATTCTTTGTTTGGTGGTAAAGTCGGCACAAGCGACGAGTGTGCCATCGCCGGCGCCACCATGATAGCAGAAGTGGAGAAGATTAAAACTGATTTAAAATTTGGGAGCGGCCTGTTTGCAGAAACCAAATTTGCCTTTTTAAGACCTCTTGGGTCATCATATATTAACAGCAGGGGAGTAAATGTCACTTAACGTGATAAGAGATTAATATGGCATATACTGAACTAGAAAAAGAATTAATAAAATTATACGAAAAATTAAAGGACTCTCCTGAAAAGGGGTTTGTAGAACGAATTCCCGCATATTTGCCGGCCACGGATGATGATATGGTGGAAGAGAGTTTTATTCCCTCGCTGGAAGATTGGTTGGACCCCGAAAAGGCGACACCACCGGGCCAAAGTTTGCATAAAGCGCCGCCATATGCCCAAGAAACCAATGAGAGCGCCCAAGATTATTTGATTAGATTATACAAAGAATACGGCCTGGGTTCTTGGTGGGGCGCCGTATATACGGACGACCCGAGTATTCCACCCCCGCGCTGGTATCAGGAAACAAAGACTCACCTATCAAAAAATGGAAATTATTATATAGTTCCAGTTGTTTACGAAAGAATGACAAGCAATCCAGCTTTACAGAAATTTCTCAAAGATGGTAAAATACAACTTTACGGCGCCGGCGGGGTTTTAGAAGATACAGCTTTTCTAGAGTCGGCAAAATCTTGGGCACTCGAAAAATTAGCTGCTGATTTAGCAAAGGCCCTTTCCCTTCAGAACAGAACCGATGCAAAAAAAGTTGCTTTTTTGCCCATTGACACTGTTATATGGGAAAAAGGTATCAAGACTGGAGAAGTAGCAGAGGCGTGGTACGTTGAGCACCGCCCCGAAGAGTTTCAAAATTTATTTTTAAAGGTAATGTTTGATAGAAGCTGGGTGGACTCTCTTGCCCTAAAAGCCAATCCATGCGCAGACGTAAGCAATATAAAACATACTGTGATGTTGTTTGTAGAAACACTAGAAAAAGATTTAATTGACTTACAAAACATTTTGTATCGTTTTGCGGGGCGCATGCATGAGGCAACAGAAGTTCAAGTAGATTTCGACGCATCGTGCACGGCTGGTAAAATATCAGCAGTTTCTGGGATTTTAGACGGGTTGTTAAGGCTTAATGACAAGCCAGAGATAAGTGTCCAATCTCCCGGCGCCATTCAAATTGCATTCGATGAAGAATATAAAATACAATACGTTGCTTATAGTGATGTACCAGATTGTTTGTGTGATGAGGAAAACATGAGTGCGTATATGCTGAAGAAGGGCGTAGAAAACTTAAAAAGTTTGCCACCTTTTGATTCTTCGACTGTTAATGCTCTATTGTATTACCTACCAGACATTATACGAAAATATTCTCCATATTTAAGCGGCGCCAAGAGTAAATATCTTTTTGCTGCGCAAGAATCTTGGGTCCGATTTATAAAATCTTATGTATTTCCCGTGCCCGAAGTTGTATTCGATACATCGAGCACTAGCGAAGAACTATTCTTGGATCAAATTGCCGCATTCGAGACGTTATCAAACTCGGTCACAAGCCTTCTAAAAAAAGGTGCTTACACGCGAGACCCAACAGTCCTACTATCCCCGGAAGCAAGAAATCTACTTAAGGGGATCGCGAACGGCCAAACAGCATATGCCGGTGACGATACCATGATGGGGGCCATTAAATCACAAGTATTTTCTATAAAAACATTATATAATGGTTTACTTAATCGAGTACCAGTCACGGCGCTAGTCAAAATCGCCGCCAGTGCAATTATTAAATGCACAGGCGACAACGCGATAAAGAAAAAATTATGCAGAACGATTCTTAAAGGCATGCCCCGCGAAGACGTGGAAACTAAATTAATTCCATGCCTGCAAACTGCCGGCTACGTCGCAGCTGCAAATAAATTGCGCACCACCATTGGGTCGCGTCAAGAACTTGTGTACAACAAGGCCCGGGCCAGATATCCTGATAAATTTGGTGACCTACCAGCATCGCAAGCGATACAGTCAGAAGCTGAAATGGCCAAAGTGAATGGTCTCTACTGTGCTGACCCCGCTTTTCAAAAAATGTTGGGGCGCCCCGCCGATGATTTTTCTGAAGAAATGCTTCTTTGGCTTGAACAGCAAGGTGATGACCAAGTTTGCGAATGCATATTTAATATTTACACGCCAATTGAACAACTATTTGATTTCGCAGAAGATCTAGCAGATGATGCAGCAGATATTGTGGACATATTTGGGCAAAACAAAGCTCAACAGATCGAAACAACAACGACTTATCCTATTAAAAATACATTTACGGCGTTGAAGATGTTTGTAACCAATCGAACTGGTAACTTTGGGGACGCTTTTTTTGGTACCTTAGTGAAGATATATCTTCAAATATTGCTTGGAGCGGTCCTTGTCGTATTAAATCACGTTAAAAGTGAATACATCGGGGGGCTTTTGAGGGACGCTTGCAATGTTACAGCCAACCCCTTTTCTAAAAAAAGCATAACAAATATGATAATGAGTAGCCCCCTCCACTCAGATAAAAGCTTCCAACAACTAAAGAGCACTGTTGGCAAGATGACGAAGATGGCCGGCCTCGCCGGCGAAATACAAGATATAGTGGCAGCGCTAGAAAAACTGGGAGAGCAATTCACCCCAAGCGAGTTCAAACGCCTTTTTACAACTCCATGCAATGATGATTCTTTTAATGACGGCTTTTTGAAGGCTTCCCTCACATTTTTGGCGCACGATGTAACTCAATCTGGCGCCACCGACGGCGGAGGCACACCAACAGATGCTGCCACCTCGGCCGACGGAACCGCCCCACCTCTCTGTCCTGCGCCGCCCTCCAGACAACCTTCAATCGGCTCTGTACAAACTTTGTTATTAAACATCGGCAGTTTAGTCGATCATGCTATGTTCGAAGAATTACAGGAAGAGCATGACAAGGTGACCGACATCATTATTGATCTTTGTGATCCTGAATCGACTGCTATCTTGGCGGTACCTACCGACGCCCTCGAACGCCTCGCAGAAAAAGACGCCGACGATTTAACTAATGATATTCTTGAAATGATGCCTCTTCTTGATCCGAGCAAGATAGAAGACATGATGCCACCTATTTTTTGCGGCCCATGCAAGCCTTCGCAAATCGGAATGCAACCAATGATGCCTAGACAGTCTCATCCCTCTGAACTGTTAATGATTGAGCGCGCCAACAACGATATGTATAATATGATTAACACAGCATTCAATAATAACCTTGAAGGCTATAAGCCGATCATATTAGACGTCGGCGCCAGCCAGCGAGAACTAGCCAACACGTTCAGAAATAGCGCCCCCGGTAAAATTGGAAAATCGATGGACATTAATTTGGGTATAGTCTCAATTCCTCTGGGGCTTTTTACCCACGACCGAGAAAAAGCTCTTAGAGATTTTTCTGTGGCCACGGCAGCACTACATGACAAGTCACAGGGCGAAGTAAAGTTAGTTGCCGAAGGGCTTATAAAAGTGTTGGAAAGCGAGACGTCACCAATCAACATCGTCAAAGAAGACGAGGATTTTAATGTATTCGAATACGACGTACCAGGATCTCAAATCTTGATAATCATGATGATCAATTATTCTGATAAGCAGGCCGCCTGGAAGGGCTATGTAGCCGACCCAAAGCAAATAAAAATTGTAGCCATCGATAGACTAGTAAATCGTGCCGTATACCAATGGCCGGACGATTCCCTTGTTAATGTTGACAAGCCAGAGCCCATAGAGCTTAGTAGCACAGACTTGGTAGAAGCACTTACTGAAAACTTAATGGCCACTCAGCCAAGTTTACATTTTTCTGCTGGGTACCCGGCCCAAAAAGAAACATTTGAAAAACAATTTCCAATAATTACTAATCTTGTTTTTGAGAATACGCTTAGAGGCGGGACATCACACGACCTCTTCCAAGCGCCGGTGTTTAATAAAATACCCCTCACCGACGCAGAAGTAGAAGAGACATGTATTGAGGGCGTCGGCGGAATTCCCCTTTTAAATATTGAAAAAATTTCGGAAGATACAGACAAAACACGACAAGCCCTGGAGTGCGTGATGAGTGCGTTTGCACAACCCAGCTCGAATCAGGTTGCAACTATTTTTGGATTATACAAGATATTGATGAAGGTATGCATAATCGAGGAATATTTGAAAAACATATTTGCCTTTGGTTTTTTGCGGGTGTCGGATGTGACCAGATCTCCAAGTTATATGAAATTAATTCAAGACAGCATTATTAATAGTGTCGACGCACTCGCCGGCCAAGACGGCTATAATAAGCTGTTAGACTATTCAGGAAAAATTATAAACGGGCGCCAACAACTGGGAGATCCCTCTCTCTCTGAAAAAATATTAACTCCAGCGGCATGCCTTGATATATTGATTCAGGAAGCGGCTGAAGAAGTCGACGATGTTTTAGACGCCAGAATACAAGGCATTGTGGATCCCAACTGGACAAAGAAGTTTTATGGGTTCGGTGAGGCAGATTCTCCCGAAGCCCAAGGCGCTATTATGGGCAGGCTCTTGGAATATGCTGTAAATTCATCACCAGAATATTGGTCTCCTGATTTATATCCCTTTGATGACGTGGATAACGATCCCCAAAAGCTTGGTAATTTAAAAGCCATGCGATTTTTAGGGCCCAATTCCGATACAGCCGGCGAATGGCCAATTGCGAGCGATGGTCTCGGTTGGCCAAAAAAAGGTTCTGAGCGCTGGGAAGGCGGCTTGTTTTTTCAGCCATACATGAGGGTTAAATCTAAAATAACCGATATGGAAGATTTTTGGAAAAAGTTCATACAAGCAGAAAAAGATACAAAACTAGTTTGGGATTCCCCCATCTCATCCGGTGAATACTCAGGCGCCAAGGACGAAGTTGATGCCGCCATAGACGTCCTATTAACAGGTATACAGGATGTACTAGACAATGGCGACGGATCAACTCACAAAGAAACAGTAAAGGAATTTTTTGATTTAGTTTTTAGACCTGAAGCTCAGGCCCCCGCGCACAAACTTCCATTTATGCGTATTGTCTCTTCCTTTTGGTCTCCAGACTCGTTAACGAATCCGGTATGGGATGGCACCGATCCCTATTATTATTGGACCCCGCCACTTCCACCACCAGATCCCGATGATATCGGAAATCCCCCAATTGGAATATCTCCCTTTGGAGATATTCCACTACCACCAGAGGTGCCGAACAAGGACAACCCCGATCCCAATACGGGAACCCCTCCCAAGACAGAAGAAACACCACAGCCGTACACTTCTGCTATTAAAGGATCGATTCCGCCCTTGCGATGGCATTGGGCAAACAGGGGTGTTGTATCAACCCACCGCGTTGATAGACTTTCTGCTTACTATGATTCTGAGAGCAAAAAGTTACAGACACAAATTGCTACACTGGAAGCACAGATTGCAGCGGCCGGTGAGACGATCACCGAGCTGATGCCGTGGGGCGCCGATCTGCTGGCCGCCAAGGGCAAGCTAGCTAATCTTATTGGCCAGCCAATATCGAACCACTCATCACCCGAAGTCATCTATGAGGCGGACCTTTATGAAAGCACTCTCGCAATGTTCGGAGCCGTTAAAGAGTTAAATTTTTCTTCGACGGCAGGTTCTGGTTATGAGGGCAGCACTTCCGGAGAAGTCCTGTCAGCCACAGAGTCTCTTCTTCTTAAGCTAAAAGCAGGGATTGAGTTTTCCAAGGCGTCCACCGGCGCCGGCGACACCCTTGTGGCGGGCGAACATTATGACCAATTTGCAACAGCCTTCTGGAATAGAATAAGAAATATAATTTTTGATAGCCCTGCGTCTAGTTGGTTTGATTTTAAACTTGGAATGAGGCTAAATTCATTGACACCGTTTAAAGATGTACCCGATTCGTTTTTTAGCAAGATTCATACAATGTACTATGATGATTTTGCCAAGTACAACGATGAAAAGACATTTATTTGGGAAGAGTCCGGAAATAAATATTTTTGTTTTCCCATAGAACAAGCAGAATATGATGCGTACCAATTTTCAGCAGTCATAAACGATTATAATAGTACTTTAAGCATGGTCGACCCGGCGACGGGCACGCTGCAGACAGAGCTTGGTCCAAAAAGTGCAATACCAGAAGGATCATTACAACCTGAGCCGTCTTTGTGGGCCCTCGCAAGGTCTATAGACAAGGCACACTATGTTGATGGCGAAGGTATGCTAGATGGAATAAAAACAGAGTTAGCAAAAGTCACCGCGTTTGGTAAAGACAAAGACCCGGCCAATCCGACCCCCAACAAACTTTTAACCAATGTGGTGCCCCTTAAAGAACTAATAACAACAACCGCGCTATTTTATAGATATTACATGGAAGCGGCGTACCCCGATTTAATAACATTGTTAGAGCCCACCAAAAATATGGTAACTCGCATAATTGCTGCTTACAGCGCGGCCGCCGAAGGGGATTACACATATATGGATTCTCTCTTGGAGGACGCAACTCCGGGAGCAACTAGCCCTTCTCAATCCCCCACAGACGCGCAGCTGGCTAAAAAGTTTATGTTGTTGTTTGTTCAAATGGCCGCCAACATGTTTGACCCAACGTGGACAACCCCTTGGTTCCTTCCGGGCCCAATCACACCGATAGGCGTAGTGGCCAAAGCCCTATTAACTGACTGGTCCGATGACGATGATAAAGACGATGATGCCGGAGATATCACGGAGCCGAAAGAAAAAGTATGCCCACCAAAAATACCAATAACAGCCCCAGAGCCATCTTTGGTTGAAGAGGGCATAGGCCTTGAAGCGCTCACGGACCCACTAGGAGGAGAGGTGATTGACCCAGTGACCACCACAAATCCCACCGTAAGATACCTGTTGGTCTTTCCAGAAAAAAATTGGGCAAGATACGTCGCTGATTCCGCGGCCAGCAATCACGCCGCGGACTGGTACGGATTGTTCGATGTCGCCGGCCCTGGATCGTGGAGCTTTTCTTTGGGCATGCTTGCCAATGCGTTATCGGTCGGTCCCGAAGCGGACCCCACAAGTGAGATATGGTTCGCAGAAGGATCCTGGAGCTTATGGTTCGCAACGTATGGAATTACAGGAACCTATTTGAAATTAATGGCGCCAAATGAAAAGGAGTACCAAGGAGTGGTAGTCAGTCCAACGCGTAAGCTTTGGCATCCGGATAATAATCCACCGCCAGCCGGCGCATTCGATCCTTGTGGAGTAAATCCAGGTTTTCAATTCGGTGAAAAAGCGCGGACCATCGACGGCTATCTAACCGGGCCCGAAGTCCCCACAATCGACACCCCAAAGGCTTTCAGAGATAGCGTTTTTGATAGTATACAATGCTCTCCTTTGGGGGCGTGGCTCGGCCCCAAAAAATATATGCACGCTAGCGGCCCCGCATTGGCGGTGACTTTATTAGAAGAGAACCCCTTCCCCGCTCCCTTTGTCTCCCGCGATTTCTCCGACGAGGGCTACAAAACCATGCTCGAAACCTGCTCGCGAGATAATCCCTGTGACCTTGAAGGGACAGATTTATTAGAACTTTTGGGCGTTAAAAAAATCCCCCCCGAAGAATGGATCCCGGAGAGCACCGAACCCGGCTAAATAATAAGAAGAATAATTGGTTTAACTGCTAATTATTAGAAAGGAATAAAAAAATGGCAGTTGGCTTTTCTCCAAAATTACCGTTGCAGCCCGATCCTACTGATGGGTTTTTTAAACTCAACAAAACTTTAGGAGAAGTTATTAAACAAAATTTAAAAATGCTAATTCTGACAACCCCAGGAGAGCGCATGATGAACCCAGACTTTGGAGTAGGCGCCAGAAATTTTTTATTTGACACAAAAATAGGAACTTTTCAAAGCCTTAAGACTACAATAATCACGCAAGTGCGACAATTTATTCCCTTTATCAAAATTATCGATATTCATTCATCTAATAAAAAGCGGGATGAAGCACAAATACATAATTATTCAGAAGAACAACGCATGGGGCTTGTGGTTAATTATTATATTCCAAATTTAAATTTGAGAGATACTTTAAAAGTAACTGTTACTAGTGTTTAGTTATAGTTAACGAGGAAAAACTAAGAGATGCCGAAGAAAAAACCATCTATAAACTATACGAGTCGCGACTTTAATTCAATCAGAGCGGATCTAGAATCTTACGTTAAAAGATATTATCCGGACAATTACAAAGACTTTACAGAAGCTTCTTTTGGCTCTCTAATGCTAGATACGGTTTCCTATATTGGGGATATGCTATCTTTTTACGTCGATTATCAAACTAATGAATCATTTTTGTCTACCGCAATGGAGTTTGATAATGTATTAAAACTAGGCGGAGAACTTGGATATAAGTATAGACCTTATCCGTCTTCTTTCGGTACGTGCAACTTTTATGTAACCGTTCCCGCCGAATCAAATTCACCAGCACCAGACGATAACTATAAGCCCGTTTTAAAGAAGGGTTCAACTTTTAATTCCACCGCAGGTACCATTTTTACACTTTTAGAAGATGTCGATTTTTCAAAGAGCACCAATCCAATCCTGGTTGCTTCGCAGAACTCCTCAACGGGCCTCCCACTTACTTATGCCGTGCGCGCCGCAGGCCAAGTTGTTTCTGGCGAGTTAGCTGTGCAGGAAGTATCTCTCGGAGAATTTCAAAAGTTTTTAAGAATAGCTGTAAACGGACAGAATATTAGTGAAATAATTTCTGTGTTTGATGATAACGGAAACCAGTATTTTGAAGTTGACTATCTCACCCAAAATGTTATATATGTACCAATTTTAAACAAAGGAAGCAATTCTAGTACAGTTCCTTACATAATAAAACCTGTAGCTGTTTCTCGAAGATTTATGGTCGAAAGCACGCCAACCGGAATGTTTTTGCAATTTGGTTATGGTAGCGAAGAGACACCAGTAGAACTTAAAGACCCGGCAGAGGTTGTGTTGCAATTGCATGGCAAAGATTATTCCTCTGACACTTCATTTGACCCCTCTGTACTAAATGAAACAGACAAGCTTGGCGTCGCCCCTGCAAATACCACTTTAACAATAATTTACAGAATTAATACTACTGAAAATACAAATTCGGCGGCCGGCACAATAACTTCTGTACATGCCGCTGATTTTCAGTTTGCCAGCTCAGAAGCTCTAACCACAAGTAAGAAAAATCGAGTAATTGGTAGTCTTTCGGTTATGAACGAAGAGCCAATTGTGGGAGATGTAACTTTAGTATCTTCAGATGAAATCAAAACACGCGCGCTTGGAAACTTTGCCGCACAATACCGGGCAGTGACAAAACAAGATTATATTAATATAGCCTATAACATGCCAGCAAAATACGGGAAGATCAAAAGGGGTACCATCGAATTAGATTCCGATTCCTACAATCAGCGCAATTTAAATATGTACGTCATCTCGGAAGACTCAGATGGTAACTTGGTCGAAAGCAATAGCGCGCTAAAAAACAACTTAAAGACTTGGATCAATCGATATAGAATGATCAACGACACGGTTGATATATTAGATGCTAAAATTGCTAATATTGGCATAGATTTTAAAGCTTCAACATTCCCCGGCATTAATAAATATGATGTTTTAAACGACTCTGTAAGGGCACTTCAGGTAGTTTTTGATAAGACGTTTTATATTGGAGAGCCCCTTTTAATAACAGACATATATCAAATCTTAAAAACAGTACCAAACTTAATGGATGTTATAGACGTGCAGATTACATTAAAAACTGGAGCATCGTATGCCGATTCTCCCATAAACATTGAAGAAGCAATGTCTGCCGACGGAAGATTTATAATTGCGCCAGTGGATACAGTTTTTGAAGTCAAGTTTCCAAATGCAGATATAGCAGGAACAATAGTATAATGGCCATTAAAAGATATACAGCAGATGCTGATACAACAATAACAAATGCCTACAAAGCAAACTTGTCCACCCGCGGCGTGAGCGGCAACATGGGACAATCAGATATTCTTGAAGTTTTTTCAATCTATGCTCAAGCTTCGACAGCCTCATCGGAATTAGAAAGAATATTGATTAAATTTCCTGTAACTGGCACTAGCGCCGGCTATATTTCTTATGATAGATCCCAAGGGGACATTCCATCATCAGGCAGTGTGTCCTTTTATTTAAGATTGTTCAATGCTGAGCATTCACAAACTACCCCTAAAAATTATAATTTAGTAGTTGACCCCGTTTCCCAGAGCTGGGATGAGGGCCTTGGGCTGGATATGGAAGAATATTCTGATGAAGACGCGTCCAACTGGATTACCGCTAGCATCGATGGAAGCACCTCCACCCTTTGGTCCACCGCCGGCGGCGACTATCTGATAGATTCTTCCTCTTCTTTTACTGCTTCTTTCACCACGGGCTTCGAAGACATGGAGTTGGATATCACCACCCTAGTTGAACAGTGGATAAGTTCTAGCAACAACAACCAAACTGATTTTGATATGGGGCAGAAGTCAAATTATGGTGTTGGCGTGCATTTAAAAAGCAGCGAAGAAAGCGCCACAAAGTCTTATTATACTAAAAAGTTTTTTGCAAGAGGATCACAATTTTTCTTTAAGCGCCCAGTTATTGAAGCTCGTTGGGATTCTTCCAGAAAAGATAATAGAGGAAGTTTTTATTACAGCAGCTCGATGGCACCCGCCGCGGATAATTTAAATACAATCTATCTTTACAATTATGTTCGTGGTCAACTAAAAAATATTCCCGGTATCGGCGCGAGCGACCCTATATATGTCAGCCTCTATTCAGGCTCGGCCGCCAATTCGTCACCATCCGGCTCAAAGCTATTGTTAAGCACCGGCGGCACAGTAGACTCAGGCGATCTTTATAATGCAACAGGCGGCTTTGTGGCCACGGGAATTTATTCAGCTTCTCTTGCCTTTACGGGCTCTGGTTCGTTAACGAAAGTGTTTGATGTGTGGCACAGCAGCAGTGTTGAGTATTTTAGTGGCACAATAGATCCAAAGAATTTAACCCAAACTTGGCCCGGGCAAGCTTTTAACCCGAGCCAACAATATGTGTCTAAAATTACAAACTTAAAATCTTCATATACTACTAAAAATAAAGCGTCGCGCATGCGATTATATACGCGTAAAAAAGACTGGAATCCCAACATCTATAGCGTTGCGTCAGCAGTTGCTCCTATCGATTTGGTTGACGATGCTTATTATAAATTAATTCGTGCTACTGACGGCTTTGAGATAATTTCTTATGGCACCGGAAGCGACAATAACACAAGACTGTCTTATGACGCTAGTGGCAGTTATTTTGATTTAGACATGTCAATATTAGAGGCAGATTCTTCATATACAATTAAATTTATTTATTATCTTAACGGTCAATATGCCGAACAGCCCGAAGAATTTACATTTAGAGTAGAATAATATGAGCACAGACTACAAAAAAATATTTGGTCAAAAAGATATTATTTTGACACAAGTTGATAGAGACACTTTAGCTTCTGAGGCCGAATCTGTTGAATACATGTTTGAGTATTTCAACAGAAAACAAAGATTTATTCCTCCTGTTGACTTTACTAAGCCAAAATATTTTGCTAGATTTGGGTCCGCTGAAAAATATTATATCGACTCTATCGAAAGAGTTTATGAAACATATCCTTATGATGGCTCACTAAAAGAAAGAATACAGTGGGAATTAAGTTCCTCTTATTTAGATCTCCATTTATTTGAAAATGAATACCCTAGAACTAATGGGTATGTTATATTTTCTGCTGATGGCTGGGGCACTTTAAGCTCAACCAATAGTGGCTACGGGCAGCCCGCGTCGTCGGAATACATCTTCATCAAAGGAGGTCCACACACCTCTCAGCGCAGCAAAGAAAAAGATATCCAAGACACAGATGGAACTTATAAAAGCGGTTACGCCAACATTTGGGATCCGGATAAGAACAGAGAATGTAATTTAAAAATTGGCGGTGTTACTGGGAACACTGTTGAGTTTTGGATGAAAAAGAGTGAATTTGTTAAGACGCTAACTGGCCGCGAAGTAATATTCGATCTTTATACAAGCGAGTATATCTCTTCTAGCGATAACTACGGGCGCCTCACAATTGAAATGACAGGCACAACGAGCGCCTCTCCATTCAGGGTTACATATATGTCGGGGACTGCTGGGTTTTCGTATGAAACCATCGGATCTTCGATTACTACATCTTCTGTCGCGGATGACGCATGGCACCATTATGCATTTGCTTTTAAAAATAGCGGCAGTGTTGTGGAAACTAGCTTGTTTGTTGACGGCGCCTGCAATGAAACAGTTTTTACTGGTTCCGCCGTTAATAATGTTAGCGGCAACCTAAACGCAACCATCGCTGCATTAGCTGCAGCCCCATCTGGCACCTTTACACCCGCCGTCGGCTGGGGCAAACTTTCTGGATCACTAGACGAATTCCGCTTTTGGAAAGCCCAACGTACCTCTCAGCAAATTGGCCGACAAATGATTGAGCCTGTTGGTGGCGGTACGAATACGGATGATGCAAATACTACCTTGGGGGTATACTATAAGTTTAATGAAGGCATCACATTGACCGCCTCCACCGATCAAACTATTTTAGATTATTCTGGCAGAATAAGTAATGGTACTTTTGAGGGCTATAATTCCGCGGCGCGCAGCACGGGCTCGGCCATGGTTGATTCGGGCAAGGTTAATAACGAGTTCAAGGACCCAATCCTTTATAGTTTCCACCCAGACGTGCTGTCCCTTAGAAAAACACGACAAGATGAAGGCCGCATATATGACTATTCCAATAATGCATCAATATACCATTCGCTGCCAACTTGGATTATAGAAGAGGATGAAGTTAGAGAACACTCTCCATTAAGAAATCTTACACAAATTATTGGTAGCTACTTCGACACCTTAGCCAGCCAGATAGAATCTATACCGAAGTTCAAGCAAAAAAATTATTTAAGCTCCAGCTTCAAGCCATACCCCTTCGCAGACAGATTATTAGAATCTGTAGGCTTTTCATATTTCCCTGAATTGTTTTCGGATGCGACCGCACTTCAACATTTTAGAAATAGAGACGATGTATCTCTCTTTAAACAAAAACTATATGATGTAAAAAACCGCATATACCAAAATATTTATAATAATATTGTTTATATATATAAAACAAAAGGAACAGAAAAATCTTTTAGAAACCTTATTCGCTGCTTTGGATTAGATGACGAAATATATAAAATTAATACATATGGCAATCGCACGACTTACCAATTAAAAGATAATTATACATCAGTAGCAGAGTTTAAAAAATATGCTAATTTCTCGTTAACTACCACTAAAAACGCAGTAGTATTTCCGTTTTCATCAAGCACCAATCCGAACTCTACATCATTTATTTCTGCTAGTCTGGGAGACGCTTTAGAGACCACTGGCGGCCTCGCCCTTACAATGGAGACTGAAGTAGCATTTCCGCGACGACACAGCCTCGCGGCCTCGAATACGGTAGTTCAAGCTGGGACGGGCAGTAGTAAATCTTTTAGAGCATTTTCGCCATTTAAAACAGCGTCCCTTTTTGGAATGCATCAAGTTGAGGGCACTACTGAGAACAATTTGACATGGGCAGCCACTGATTATGCAAATTTTCAAGTTTATGCGATAAGAGATACCGAATTTTCAAAGAGATGTCAATTTGTGTTGACTGGAACAGCAGACTCCGTTATACCCACGCTCAGCAGTAGCTATTTTAATGCCGTTTTCGACGATACTCGATGGAATTTTTCTGTAGCAATAAAACCAACAAAGTATCCCGAAGCAATGCTCCCAAGTGGATCCAGCGGATCGACATGGGATGTAGAATTTTATGGTGTAGAAAAAGTACTTGATATTGTAAAAAACGAATTTTTTGTAACATCCTCAATCACTACGATGCAGGGTACTCGATTTATGACAAACCCGAAGAGCGTCTATATCGGTGCACACCGCACCAATTTTTCTGGGGGACTGCTACAAAGCTCAGATGGAAACATCTCTTCAACGCGCGTGTGGATGACTTATATCCCAACTGGCACAATAAAGCAGCACGCACAAGACGTAAAAAATTATGGCAGTCCAAACCCTTATAAGAGTGCGTATTTGTACCAGACGACCATGTCCGGAACGCGAGTACCAGAAATCCACACACTGGCTTTAAATTGGGAATTTAGCACCCTAACCACATCAGACGCTAGCGGCGAGTTTGTTGGTCATGACTTTTCTTCTGGGTCTACAAGCCTTCAAAACCGTTATAACTGGATTGGCAATATCATAGGAAAACAATATTTACCAAAAGGATATGCATTCCCAACCGACTCTTCGAGTTCTATTAATAGAAAATATATCTATTCTGCCAAAAAACAATTACCAGAAATGGTTAATAGCTCAGACATGGTTAATATTTTGGAAGAAGACGACAAGTTTTTTAATAAAGTTAATTTGGCGCGCCCCACGAATTATTATATGTATATTGAAAAAAGTATGTATCAGACCATATCTGAAGAAATGATAAAAATATTTTCATCGATCAAAGATTTTAATAATTTAATCGGAGAGCCAGTAAATAAATATCGAGACAATTATAAACACATGGAGAAACTCCGCGGCCTGTTTTTCGAGAGAGTCGGCAACACGGCTGATTTAGATAAATATATTGATTTTTATAAATGGGTTGATCAAACATTAGATTCGCTTCTTGGCAATTTAGTGCCCGCCTCCGCAGATATTAGTGATCAATATGGTAGTAATATTCGGACGTTGGTAGAAAGCCATGTGCTGGAAAGAAATAAATATAAATGGCAGTACCCGACACTTGAAGACAAAACACCATCGGCAATTGAAGGGCACGTGCTTGGAATTAATGAGCTTACTTATAATTGGAAATTTGGCCATAGCGGCAGCGATCAGGGTCAGAAATGTCGCTGGTGGAAAGAAAGGGCAGAAAGAACAGATGCGTTGTCCAGCGGGGACACAAACATTGACAACGATAAACAAACAATATTAGATTCAATTAATAATGAAACAAATGCCAGTGATTATACTTTATACGACAACGCGAACAGCACAGCTTATTCTGGATCGACATATGCAATACGTCGTTTGGCAAAACCGTATAAGTTTGATGTGCGCGACACCAGAGCAATAAAAGGCGGTATAAATTTTCACCCAAACAAAAAAGTCACTTACTATAAAGAAACTATGAAGCGTTTCGAACCCAACGAAATTGAGCCCTACATCGTCGTCGAAACATATAATTTACCCGGGTGCGCGGATGATCTTTCTGGTTCAAATAAAGTAATTAAATTCCCGCTAGATGCAAACAACGCTAGTTTTAACCTGGACACTTTTAACAGAGCCCCCGGCAGCTTGCTGGCGCCTTTTAATATTATTAGCTCTTCTGTCGGGCCTCAAACGGGCTTGAGAGATCTTAGATCTGATGCAACACTTACCAACATACATCATGATGTTTATGGTCCGGACTATGAACATCCAATGCAAGGGCCTTTTACTGAAAAACATATTGGCGGAAATCAACATAGACACCACCCCGTAAATATCGGAAGCGATGAGCACCCAAACCGCGGTGAAGCGTGGTCTATCGATCAAGAAGGCGGCGCTTTGTCGGAGAATGGTGTAACTCTTATAAATCCTTTAATCTCACAGGCGGATGGCGTAGGGTTGCAACTTCCAGATCCAAATTTACCGCGCGCAGTTTTCTTTAGAGAACCAATGGCCAAGCGCCCTGTAAATATTAGAAATATTCAGCAAGTAACAGGGTCTAGAATACTTGGCAATTATGTTAAAGATTATGAAATATTAATGACATCTGGTCGTTCAATTAATAATCGTTATTTTGTTAAAAACGAAGGAGTCTCTGGAAGCGCAGGTAACGTATTTGCCGTAAGCGGCGTTTTAGATTATAATCTACCCGGCGGAGCAGCCTCTACGGTTAACCGAACACAGGTAGTAAAAAATGGTGTAACTTCTTCTGTGCGCAATGACTATATTATTGTAAATAGATTTTCTGCTCCCGGCGACCCATCTACCATGGGATTAGGTTTCTTAGACATTGAATCTCAAGAATATTCAATTTATAATGCATTGCCATGGCGTAATTTAATTGTCAGAGAAAGTTTACATGAACTGTTTATTGACCACACTAAACAGTTCGGCTTTTTCAGTGACGCTCAGAACTCAGCTAGTTGGGTATTGGCAGGTGAAACCTATCCCGGTACTAGCGGCTCAGTATCGGCAGCTAACTATGAAGGTAGCGCGTCCTTTCATAAGGTCAATAGAAATCCCCGACGCGTAATTAAATATAATGGAACTGGCGACGCGTCGCCCGTAGTGACGGGCACAACTTACGATAATTGGTATGTACAACATCAAATTCCACAAACAGATTTGCAATATGCTTGGATTACGTCAAGCATAGTTAGTGACTATACAGGGTCAGCACTTTTTGGCTTCGAACAGCCAAATTTTGACAACGCAAGCTTGGCTTCTACGGATATTACATTTTGTAGTGCTAGTGATTTTGGCGCATATTATGCCTCCGGCGATCCCCCCAACTGGGGGAAAACACGAGCCCTCGCCGGCGGCTTTGTTCCAACAGACTTTGTAGGAATAAATGCGAGTATATATGATCCTATTTCTGGAAGCGAAAATATTTTAGGATATCCAGCGAACCTGTCTGTATTAAATTACTTGAATTACGGCGCGCCAGATGGGACTACCACCGACGGCGATGACGCCTCGCCTCGTGCCGGCGGCTTCATTAATGAGTTCTCTTCGGAGAACAAAACACAAGTTTTAAATTCTCTTATTCTCCACCGCCAAGGGCCCTGTGGCTGGCCTTCATGGAAACAAACTAGAGGTGGCGAGCATCCTGTTATTCGCTCACACAGAAAAGAAAATCGGCTTTCATTTGCGAAAAATATTTCAATTGATAGCCACGGTACGTTTGATCCACCCGCCCAAGGCTGGCGGAATTGGATCGATATTGGCGGAAAAAATCGAGATATTTTAGTATCCCAAATCGAACCGCCACTCTCTTCAAAATTCAAGCCGGTCACGCACAATTTACAAATTAAGACATCGTGGGGAGAAACACCAAACACAAACAAGATTAAAGTTCGCCATTCTTATGGAAACGAAAAAACCAATTTCCCCCAGAAAGTATTAGGGTCCATAGACTTGAATAAAGTAGACTATATCTATGTACCAGCCGGCCAAGCCGGCCAATTAATAAGCGACCACCCAAAAACATTAATTTACGATTCTTTACATAAATTTATCACAAAACCAAGTACTGCAAATCCAATAGAAGAGTTTATCAATTTACAAATTGAAGAAACAATCTATCCTCGTGAGCACTATACATATTTGAAAAGTACTAGACAGCGCGACAATTTTGCAAACAGCTTCTGGCGAGATACAAGAAACGCTAGAAACACGGACTTGATGACAGACAGGCCAAACTCACAAGGCCCAACAGTCTCTCAAAGTATGTGGCCACTAGACGGCCGGTCAGACACATCGGCAAAGACTTTAACCTCATCTTATGGTATCGAGGGGGAACTTCAAAATGGGTATAGTTTGTTCTTTTCGCCATCTGATATTAATGCTGACTTCCGGTCGCCAATGGCCGCGGCGACTTATGCTCGTCGAATACCTGAGAGCCACTCCAATGAAAACGTGAATGTTATTTTTGCCGGGGACACCGCATGGGAAGCCGCCACACAAGCAGGTGTAAATCCTTTTTATAATGATTATGCTTCATACGTTGAGGAGTTAAAAAGGATCGGCAAAGACTATGGGATTGTACCAGAATATAGAATTAGTGAACAAATGAACTATCTCTGGACTCAAATTACAGGCACCTCGCATGACTTTGATAATCCACCAACGTCAACGGCCTATCTCACGCTGACAGGCTCTACGCTTAGTAGTAGTGGCGATAACACCTTTTATACAGTATACACGTATAGTGATTTCATGAAACACTTTAAGGAGGTACAAGACGACGGATTACAGTACGGAGCGGTACCAACAGAGTTAACACTTGAGTGCGAAGCATTAATTAAGTTCTTGCCATATGATGGGTTTTATCCGGCCCAAAGAACAGTACAACTAGCAGAATTGTTTAGTCAATCTTACGGGCCCACCACCGAGTTAGCAGGAGATGATGCTAATTGGAGAACTGCCATGGCGCCCCTTTTCTCTCCTGGCATATTGTACAATTCAATTAAATCTGGCATCGCAGTTGATTATCCGATTGCCACTGGGTCTGTAGGACATAATCTTTTTGTTACTGGAGCAATGCCTGCAGGTGGTTTTACAACCGATACGCGCGACGACGGAGACCCACGCCTAAGTGGTACCTTCGATTACAGAGTGCCCTTTGAAGCCTTAATTGACCCACTCGATGCAAATTTCAGTCAAGTTATAGACACAGAACCACATCCATCCGCGTCTATTGACAGCACCGCTAGTTTCAATAGTGCGCACACGCCCCTTTATGGGTATGCTATAAATAACTTTTTGGCAGAAGTACCATCATTCTTTTTAAAGAACGGCGCCCTGACTTCGTTGACATCGGGCAAAGACATTAACACCATAACCGCTACACCTAATACTGATTACAAAATGAGAATTGCCTGTAATAATGGAAAGGTTATGGTGAAGGAGCTGTTCACAGATTATCCCGGCGCTCTGTCCTCATCACGACACGCGCAAACACCATCTTTTATTTATAACAGACCAAGAACAGTCATGTATAATAGATCGTTCAACACATCTAGCGGCGAAGATTTCACGTTACGCCACGTAGGTAAAAAAAGCCGTACGATATCCTACGGGTCGTCCTTTGGGCCTCCTTGCGATGCACCATATCGCGATGGCCCGACATTATTGTCAGAATCCCATTTCGATGCATTCACGCCCCCTTATTACAATGGCTATAGTCATATTGAATTAACATTCCGCTCGGGAATGGATGGGAAAATGAACATATCAGATATTAAAGGCGCACTCACGCCATCTCAAATTTCTGTTTTTAGGGAAACGACAAGAGAATCTGGTTCGGGAGAGGGCACGTGCGCAGGAAGAAGCGCCATGTCTATTACTGCGTCTTTGAACTGGGGCCAAGTTGTAAGCACCGATGACCCGATAAGTGGAGAACCTGGCGCCGGCGGCGACAGATGGGTGATACAGCCTAAGTGGGAATGCCCCATACTAGATTTTAACAGTTCTAGTATCACACTTCCGACTTACGGATCTGGCTCAGTAGCCAAAGGAATGTGGCACCAATACTCATCCGTTGTTCCAGGGAGCATGAATTCTATATATATGAGTGTACAAGACGTACCTGGGTATCCAGAAGAGCAATCCTTAAGAAAACTATTAGGTTTTAATACCACTAATAGTTGGGCATCACTTGGCCTTCCCGCACAAAAAAAGACAATTAGCGAAGCGGTTGTGGCAATTCCATTTTGGCCCGATACTCACGCTGTTACTACCGGCGGAAAAAACTTTTTTGACATTGACATTAATACAATTAAATGGGCAGAGCAATTGATAGATATGAAAAAGGGTGGCTTTCTTGGCAAAAAAGCAGAAGCGGAACTCATGAGTACTTGGTATTTAGATGGTCAGATCAACCCCGAAGTATTAGAATTTAAGCCGGCCAAAAGCGCTATTGACATGGTTAGGACAATGAAAAAGTATGTTATTCCGCCTCAATTTGATTTTTTACGACCTGGCGCACAAATAAATCCTTTTGCAATGTTTATTTTTGAGTTCGAAACAACACTTACGAGAAACGATTTAATAAACATTTGGCAGAATCTATCACCGAACGACCCCAAAAACCCGTCGATAAATAACAAAAGCTTAAGCCACTCGGTAACTAAAAGGGCGACAGCACCGTTCGGTTGGCCAAACAAGAAAGGCCTCAATTTGTTAAAGCGCAAAGATTTGCTTCAGGAGGCAAAGAATAACAACGATAGCAATTGGAAAGGGTTTGATTTGCTAAATGAACGCCCAGCAGAAGGGACAACCGACGATATAACTTCTCCACTTCCAGATCCGGCAGATAACACGAATCTCCCCTTCCCGTCCGAGATACAGTGGTTAGTTTTTAAAGTAAAACAAAAAGCAAAAACTAATTATTATGACTTGACGGCCACAACTTCTGATGATGATAATGAGGGTAGCAACATTCCATATTATAGCTTTAACTGGCCATATGATTTTTTCTCTTTGGTCGAGATGATTAAAATAAATGCGGCATACAAATTAGAAAGTGATCCTACGAGCCCATATGAACTGGGCCCACCGCTAGATCCCAACGCCCCAGAAGAAGAGATTATTATGAATTCGGATGACGAAACCGGTATACCGTTTAACCCCTTTGCTGCCGGCAGCAAGCAAGCTTCTAACAATATCGCCACTACCGCCGCCACCACGCTCCCAACGCCGGGAACCGTGTCAGAGTTTAATCTAAACAAAGCCGCCGCAGGCCCACTCGGCGCGCGCCCCTCCGGCACAAAAAAGAAAATTACTTTTAATGCAGCTACGTTAGCAAACATTAAGTACATTCCCGCGGTATTGCCTCCAAAGACTGGGAAAGGCAAGCGAAATCAAAAAGATAAAACGGGCCCCAAAGGCGGTAGAAGTTAATGAGTTTTCTAGACCCCAAAGAAAGAGTTATTGATTTGCAATTAACTTCATATGGAAAATATTTGTTATCTATCGGACGTTTTAAGCCAGTAGAATATGCTTTTTTTGATAGCGATATTATTTACGACAGGCGCTTTGCCCAGGCGACCGCCGAGTTGCAAAGCGAGGCCGAGGGGCGCATCCAAGAAAACACGCCGCGCCTTGCGGCACAAACAATTTATAGACCAACAGAAGTTGGCGTTTTTGCCACAAATGAAAACTTAAAATATAATTTAATGCCAGGCGTTTTAGCCGACAAAGCAAACAAAGTATCACAGACACCGGACAAATCGTACATATTCCAGGAGCCAATTGGTAATTCTGCTTATAATTCTAATAATGTAGCCGCATGGAACATAGGGTTCTTGAAAGCGGAGCTTACTAGTTCAATCTCCGCTCTAACCCCGGATTGCACATCAACAAGTTGCCCATGGGCCGGCCCAACTCTTTTCACCCCACAGCTATCATGCTCTCTTCAATATTATATTGAAACGTATGAGCCGAACATGGAACAGCAAAATTCAGATAAATATTCCGGAATTGACGTTGTTGAGGACACTGTTTACGATACAAATACGCCAATCATGTTTCAAGACGAATCATACTTGATTTATAAAGACGACTTTGCTTTGTTAAAAATAGAAGAGGCAAATACTGAATTTTTAAAAGAAAATTTTGAACTAGAAGTTTATAAAATCGAAACCATCGAGGGAACAAAAGAAGACGCAGATGGTAATAAAGTGCCCACGTATACTGAGTCGTTGGTGCCACTATACTTTGAAGGAGATGGCGACAACATAGATAAAACTTCTCGTGTCGATTATTATTTTAATGTTGACATTGATTTTGAAATAAATGAAGAAGAATATTGTAAGTTAGCCAAAGCTCAAGGCACTCAAAACAAAATTAAAAACATTTATAATGATAAAGTATTTAATTGTGAAAGCAGGGAAGAAACATTGCGCTCCTTAAATATATATGCCACCAAAGAAAACCAAGATCCGGGAGATATTTGTGAATGAGCGCCTCTAATTTTGAATTTAATGGTCTTTTTGATTCTGTCCTACCGAACGTTTATATTAATAGAATCACCTTAGAGAAACTAAACTCGCGACCACTTTCTAATAATAAATATGATATGACACCGCACATTAATCAAACATTGCTTCCAAAAGGAAAGCAAAAGGTCGACCTGGGTTTTGACCCCGAGAATCCTGACTGGGAAATGATGACAGTAACAGCACCATCTTTAACCGCAGACTATGGCGGTTTTAAAAATGTATTAAAAGTCACTCTTGATATGTTTTTAGAGATTCCCAATATTGATGATAATAGTTTTTGGGATATGATTTTCACCGAAGAAATGATCAATTATTTAAGCATTAGAACGCGATTTTATAGTGGAAAAGCAAAAGAATATTATATGCAAGAAACAACTGGCTACATCACAGATCCCGAGGACGCAACGAAAATAATAGATACACCATTAAACGAAGTTATCAAAGCCATTAGCAGTATTAATAATCTCGAACAAGCATCATCCACCATCAAAGAACAATATAAAGAATCCCTACCAGATGGCACTTCGGTTTTTAAAATACCCATTCAAGTGACCACCCAATTGGGCAATGACACCGCGTTTCCTACTGATTTGGCGGTCTTGGCACAATGTACAATGGACATGGGCTGTCTAGGCAATCAATGCTCATCAGAAAGTTTGCCCACTGGCCGCCTGGCTTCTGAAGTAGTTATCAAGAACAATAAAATTCAAGACAAGGGGATGCTATTCTTTGTATCCGGCAAGCAAGATAGTAATGTTTTTGACCATCTCAAGGGGCAACTTTGGCTTGGGGGTGTACACAAACATGCCGACAGATATATGGCCGGGAGTAAACACAGTGATAGTCCGCACCCTTATTTAGAATATGTTGTTGTACCAAACAATCGCATACAAGACTTTAGACAAATATCAGTTTTGCGAAAACAATCAATTAACTTTACTCCCAATACAAACTTAATATTCGGAGGAAGTTATACTGATCTGCGAGCAACAA